>JAABUS010000590.1_pt1 | contig 91086 bp, 29 predicted proteins | sample 5560161 | NCBI WGS metagenome assembly JAABUS01 (sample SAMN10711885, study PRJNA513376) | rock metagenome | isolation source: Antarctica rocks | place: Antarctica: Victoria Land, Trio Nunatak nord | collected 2016-01-04
TTTAAGCATCGCCTGCTGTCCAGCATACTGGCCACTGCCACTCAGGAACATCGCTGTAGGACAAACAAAGCTCAACGTCGTATTATCTGTTCGGATTGAGCTATTTGGGCCAGCATCTTGCTGACTCTGTCACTATTTGAGAATGTTCAGATTCAATCATCCCTGTTCACCCAAACCTGGACACCTTTGGGTTCAGTCCTCATTCCCTCTGTTGCATTGACCTTCAGTGTCTTGCGGAAATGTGTATCGAAGACCCGAAACTGTGGGGTTATCCACGCTCCTTTGATCAGCGGCATAAGGTTGTATCGGACGGTGTGGCGACTTATAGGTACTAGCTGCACCGATACGGTTTTCGCACCACTAAATGCGAATTCTTCGCTGGTCCCCATCGTCAGGTTGAAATTTAGTGTGTACATCGATGGATTCTCGATAATGTAATCGAGATGGATCACACCTGGCGGAGAGGCCCCATTCTGCGCTGAGGCAAGTACTCGAGGTTCGCCGAACGGGATGACCACCTCGGACACTGCAAGGTATGTTATAGTCGAAGGGCCTGGAGAATCCTCTCGACGCCATGTAATTCCCAATTGTAGATCCAGGAAGGTAGCTTGGCGATCTTCTAGATCTATCTTCTGGGCTTCCACCATGAATTCTCGTTCTTGTGGATCGTTGAAGGAAATTGTGGACAGAGTGGAAGTATTCTCGCCAGCTGAAGAAATCTTGCATATAGCATTTTCGTGAATCTCGATGACTCGAGGCTCTACGGCGTCGATTGATAAAGTAACGTCGGCCAGAGACGCTATGCGCGATATCAGAGACCATCTCTGAGTCAGTCCCCTAGCTATCTTCTTGTTAGTGGTGTCGGTAGATGATGTTCCATTCAACTCATGAATATCGAAATAGCTTGGCCATGGCTCGGATGATAGCAAAGGCTGAAATGTATAGCTAGCTTCAAATGGCAGCACGATGAGAAGATTGACCGAGAAGGTTTTGGTGATAGGTGTTTCTGGATCCGAGAGTAGATGGTAATTTGCTCTAATCTCTAGTAGGTACTCAGCGCCCTCAGACGCCGCTTGTACACAAAACACTCTCGCTTCGCTTGCGGACCTAGCGAGACTCCCAATATGCTTGGAGGGTAGCTGGTTGCTTTGGTCTTCGAGCGGGTCTTCATCAGCTACGAGACCTCCAGCAAGGGCTAAATCCTCTTCAGTGGAAGTCCATTTCATTTCAGGTATCGATCCCGTAGGCCCGACAATCCGAACATCAAGGGTAATATCAGCATCGTCTTCTTCTTCATTTGTGACGAGAAGGCCTATGGTAATTATTTCGTCTGCGAAATAGGTGGGAGCGAGATTAGGTAGCTCGATCTTCAACTTTGGTGGCTTCGGTAATATTTGAACTCCATGGCTGCGTCCGGCCTTGAGTCGCTTAGGGGAGAGGCCTGAGCCGCTCGGAACCCACGTCACGCCCTGATTCATTTGGTCATCTTCTGTAATGATGACCTCCAAATCATGGTCATCTTCTTTCACATATAGTGTGATACTAGTAACCTCTACATCCCCGGCAACGCGCGGAATGTGATCGAAAGACAAGCACCTCCTCTGACCAGGAGTAAGTGTTAGATCGGCCGACCCTAATAAAGGCCTCTTCTGTGTCGTCACTAGGCTCAAAGGAGTGGGCGAAGCGTTCGCGGACTGCCGTTCCAGGTTGATGCGGTGCAGATATACCAATCCATCAATTGTGCGGGCTTCTGGGCTCTTGCTTACGTCATGCTCAACAACAAGATCCCTTAAACCTCCCTCGAAAACTATTTTGATTTTTGATATAGTAATTGGGGCCACTGTCTTGTGTGTCCGCGACCACAGAACTGACTGGGACGAAAGGAGCTCGCCCACATAGCCTTGCCCAGTGCCGAAGCCAAAAGTGGCGGAGACTTTGTACACTGCCATCAGCCATGATTTTGTAACAGCCGGCAAGATAACTAGAACTACTTACTACATGATAAAATATTCTCAGCCCGTATTATAGCCTTGGGTCTTGTATCAGCATATTCTATGCCTTTGGGGGGATCCCGCTTCCAATCCTGTCTTGGTGTCAGGGCTGATACAGGTCAGACGAATGGAATCCCGGATCGTCAGGCGAACTCACAGCTATTCGAGAGCTCCCATTCTACGCCTATGAAGGTCTCATAATCTCGGACATGTCGTGCACACTCACGCAAGGCCAGATCCGTCTCTTCGAGGAGGTGCCACCAGCCTGAGCGGCGCCAGCTCAATGTTTGCCACAGAGGTAGAAGCACTCGAGTTGCACGTTCCCATTCTTTGTTTTGCATGTGGACTCTTGCCATTTCCAGCTGCAATCTTTCCACAGCACGCATGTGGTCTCTTTCTGCAAAGTAGTCTGCCGATCTTTGGAGGGTCCTCAGCAAGGCTGTGTACTCATCTGGTCCGTTCCGTATAAGCATCGGCACATCACCCGCAGGCTCTCTGCAAAGGTAGGTGTCGTAGATGGAAGGCATGGTGGAGGCCTGGGTATTGAGAGAACCCTCTCCGGCTATGGAGGGTTGGCCCGACATGGCTTGAATTGTGGGTGTCACTGCTTGTAGCCCTTGTACCATCCACGGCCTATATCATAGCTTTTGAACTGGGTATCTTCCAAGCTCCAACCATCGTCCTTTCAATTTTGGCAGGCCTGCTCATAACTTTGGGATCTCAAGCGAGTGCAGCACGCCAGGAATTCAAATCACACGCAACCAAATAAAACCTACCCATGTTTATCGGAACGAGTCCAAGTCTTTAGCTCCGTGAAATCGAACGGGCATGTCGTGTCTGAAGGTAGCTTAGAATACGCTAAACGATGTCAACGGCTTTTGTAGATCATGACGCTCGCTTGGCACGAGGGCAGCTCATGTACGACGAAAAGTGTCCGGCAGCTTACTCTTCTTTTGACACAACACATGACTTCAATGAATTGAGTATATTGGATCCTTTCTTGTACCCAAGATTGATCATGTTAAGCCTTGAAGTACATCATCTGCTCCTCCGGTGACCTTACCACTTAATAAGGACATGTCCAAAGATGGAACCCAACGGTCCTCGTCGAGTACGCAAATCTTATCATTCACCTTGGAGATATCAAAATGCTGAAATTTTTCAAGCATTTCACTTCTTCGCCGGCCTCTCAACCGGCTGCCTATCAGCCTCTCTCCTCCAACCAGCCGACCTTCTCAAAACCCGCATTCAGCAATCTCACTCCACCTCTCTCACCACCACCCTTCGCAAAATACTCACAGGTCCCAATTCCCTGAAGCAGCTTTGGCGAGGAACACTGCCCTCTGTCATACGAACTGGCTTTGGTTCGGCTTTGTACTTTTCCAGTCTCAATGCCTTGCGCCAGCATGTCGCGAGGTCCGACCTCCTCACCGCTACGGGACTCGTCGATGCTGCGAAGGGAGATGCGCAGTACTCCTCCTCGAGTTTACCCAGGCTAAGCAACATGGCCAACATGACCACAGGGGCAATAGCACGGGCGACGGCGGGGTTCGTCATGATGCCGATCACAGTCATCAAAGTCCGGTATGAATCTAGTCTCTACTCTTACGATTCTATATGGGGCGCAGGAACAGCTATCCTAAAGAACGAAGGTGTTAAAGGCTTCTTCTCCGGCTTAGGTGCCACAGCAATTCGAGATGCGCCATATGCAGGGCTCTACGTTCTTTTCTACGAGCAGTCGAAGCGCCGCTTGGGTCAATTGCAGAATGCAAATCCCCTAATTGAGTCGGCCGAGGCACAGGGCGGCATGAAGAGCAGTACATCACTCTCGATAAACTTCTTGTCTAGCGTCCTAGCAGCTGGCTTTGCTACAGCGATCACCAACCCGTTTGACGCCGTTAAGACCAGGCTACAGCTTATGCCCGGAAAGTACGGAAACATGTTTACAGCCAGCCGTCGTATGGTCACTGAAGATGGTATCCGCAGCCTCTTCGATGGGCTCGCCTTACGAATGGGCAGGAAAGCAATCAGCTCGGCTCTGGCTTGGACGCTGTACGAGGAGCTCGTTAGACGAGCTGAGCTCAAAATTCAAGAGAAGACCGAAGCTGTGATATGAGGCATGCTGTCCATTCACTTTCAATTTACCAGCACCAAAATCCCAAAAACCGTCCGCTGTGCGACCCGGGGCCCAACCCGCAGCACTCGATAAACCTTCGAGAACAGGCGCTTTACCCCTGAGTACCACCAGCCCATGTTGTCACAGGGTAGCCTATACGCAGAACGCATCCCAATTCGGGCGGCTTGGCCCTCGGCTACAACGGTGCTTGTTTTTCCCGCGTCTTCGTGGTTAGAGACGTAGAGGTCGAATCTAGAGCCGGTTGCGGGCATGTCGAAGATGATGTATTTGGTGGCTGATGTTGAGCTGTCAGCATATGGCAGGATGGAGTGGGTAATGGGAAACAAAGGATCAGGCTGCGATAGCGGTACAAGGCAGAACTCCTCGGAGCCGAAGGTATGGACGAGGACCTTGCTTGGGATGTTGGCAGTTACGGAGGTTGAAGTCATGGGGCCTTGCACTTTGGGATTTCTATCGCTTGGGGAACGCCACAGTGTGAAGATACATTGAAGGAATTTGATGAGGCTCGTTGTTTTCATAAGTACAGAGTTGAGGTTGTACACAAGTTTTAGTAGTGCACACAACCATAGCTTACAAAACCACACTCTTGTAGCACTCATAGTGTTCTAACCAGAGGCTCGAAGCCATAAGAGTCACGATAAAAGATTTATCATCCGGTTTTTGCACTTCACATCGTACACTTCACAATCGTATACTTCACATTACCCACTTCACATTACCCACGTCACATTACCCATATTCAATACAGTCACAAGAGCCATGAAACAGCAAACAAACCCGCAACAACAGCCACCGCCACACCAACGAACCCTGCTTGCGACCTACCAGCACCACCCTTGAATGTCGCCGCGGTCGGGCTCGAAACACTCCCAGTTGTCGCACTAGCCATTGCACTGCCCGTTGTATTCTGCGCGGTAAAGTATGTCGCTCCAACCAATGGCCCAGTCCCATTTTCCGCGGCCAAGTGACTCACACTGAAGCTTAACCTACTGTTCATCCCAGTGTTGATCAGTGCCTCACTGAACGGGTTGCCTACTGGCGGTGGTGTGAACAATGCGGTCTGCTCGAAGAGGTAGAAGACATATGTATGAGCGATATCTCCCGGCGGTGGCGCTGGGGGCTGGTAAAAAGCAATTGGGGTCGTAGTGTTTACCAGAGTGCCGTTGCTGGTGAATGTGATGCCTGTTTGCCAGTAATGGAGGCGTGTGGTGCGATTGGCGTTTATGCCGGGAGTGAGTGGGGATTGGATGCCGGGGACTAGGCTGGAGAGATTGATTTGCGCGTTTCTGATTGAGAGGTCGACGAGTAGGGCTTGGTATCTTTGGGTGGGGGAGGTGGAGGGGTAGGAGATGGTTGGGAACCTGGAGACCACTGCTGGGATATCAGTGGATGGCTCGCTGCGAATGACTTTGGAATCCTACAGCTCAGGGGCAACATGCTGCCCGGGATGTCTTGGGTGGTGCCATAGAAGACCGAGAGGGTATTCGACGTAGATGGTGAGGTGCCTGGAGGTGTTTGAGCATAGGCTTTGCTCACGAGAGCCGTGGTGGCTAAGACGAGCGGTAGAAGATGCATTGTAGTCGCGGGCTTCCTGGCTACGATTTGGATATATATAGAATTGTTGCGTTGAGTCGATTGATACGCATTCTCTGTAGAGAGGCCTACCTCCTCTTTGTAGTAGTCATGATGTCTCTGCCAAGGACCAAGCTCATGGCGGTTCCTGGACTAACTCCAAAGTCAACAGATCTTCGTTGACCGAAGTTACTCGTAGACACATTTTTAATCCGCCAAGACCTCGAAATAGAAGGCCACTGTAGCGTCGGAGAAAGCACGCAGAATTGCTTGATGGTAATTCCGAATAAATCCATATTTAGCGTATTCAAGACTATTGAAATTTCCTGGCGTAATAGGTCTATGCCATACAGACCTGATCCAAAGTTCAACGTAGTAATTATAACTCTTTATCAGATATTCTATACGTATAAGGTAGAGAGATTATTACTACGACTATAGCGCCATTAAGTATATAAGAATTGGTCCAGAAATGATTAAGGGATAAGGGATAAGAGAATTCGTATGCTCGATTACGAAACTTCGAAAGAGTCTCGTGGAAATTCTAAGTTATCGATCATAGCCCGTATCAGTATCATATATAGATATATATATAGAGTCTTTAAAGTCTTGTACCGCGATTCCAAGACTTCTTTAACAAACTTGATAAGTAAAGTATTCGGTGAGATAATAGGGTTCGAAGATTTGGATCAGGTGTGTGGCGTGGATCTATTATGCCAAGAAACTACAAGAGTTTTGAATGCGCTAAGCTGCATATTATATTGCCGAATAGCCTCAAAATTTCCATGGCCAATCATCATAGAGAAGTTCATGAACGGCCAGCCGTGGATATCGGCTCCCTTCATTCTAACGCGGGATCGATCCTTCATGCTGGAAATACTACTAATTGGGCGCGGATAACGTGTAGCTGCATTCCGATATAGTTGAATTCCTGGCAAACGCGCCCTCATTGTTCTTATCGCCGAACCTCAGCCGTTGTCAAAGGAATGCCGGCTTCCCTTCAATCCATAAACCAACAAAGGTGCGACTCAAGCCAATGTACAGGGATTTACAACCACTGATGACAGATTGACGATGACTCGGCAAAACAGGTAAGTCGTAGCTCTGGAATAACCTTAGAAGTCGAGGCTGCTACTTGGCTTGAGTCGATGTCAGTACGTCGTGGCTCCATAAGGGTCTTACAACGTTGCTACTGAAGCTGAAAACTTTTTCTGCTACAGCTGGCAGTGCTCGCCTTCAAAGCTACTAATTATCTTAACTGGGAGTCTGGTACACGTAACATCAAGGAGAGAAGAGTAAATTTTGGAGTAATCGGCCCTCTCGACGAGATGTTCTAAGGCCATACTGGCGTCTGGAATAGGCTAGAAGACGGTGCTTGATTCGAGTATGTCTGTGCTCAATTCGGCTGAGTTGAGTTGATGCACTGCCCTTTGTTCTATTGTACTTCAAAATGGCTTTAGAATTGATATGTGTAGAATAAGCCACTTTTTGTTATCGCGCTCGGATATTCAACGGGTCGAAGCACAAAATATTTCTATTGCGTGAATTATATCAAAGAATCCTCGTGAAGAGTGTAAAAGGGTACTTACTTCTCGTGATGATCCTCGAATCAGATTATACTGAATGTTGATAGCAAGGAGTATGAGAGGCACGGCTTGTAGTGAGCTTTGCGTTAACATTGATTTATACATTGACAGGAAAGACTAACGGTTGTAGGGCTTAACCGAGTGAAAAACCGTCGTCTTTGCTGTTCCTGTGGGTCGTTACTCCACTCCTTAGAAAACAGACATGTTGCCGGTCGATAGGATAAAGTCAATGAAATACCATGCACGCCCGCAACCAGAACGATAAAAAGGAATACACCTATACATGAATGGCCAACTACCAGCCCTCCTCAAGCCTGGTCCATTGTCCACACAGTATCAAATGGCGCTCCAGAAGCATCGAAACAGCTCAAACGATCGTATTACTGCGCTATCAAGAATCTGGCATAGCACCAATATACATCACAAGATGCTTCTTTTACATCAACCTCTTCATATTACAGACGAATCCCAGACGATGATAATGCAAGCGGGCAATCATACGCCTTCCCACCGTACCATCTTTAAAAGTCCCCCTCAAGATATCGAATTATTTCTGTTCCTCCTGGAGATTCCCAACCCTCCAACACACGAGTCATGAAAACTCAGAGATAGGTATTTGCATACTTCTGCCATCTCATTACTTCACATATGCCGCTGGTACCGGTACAACTGGGTAAGGACACGTGATTTGGCCAAAGGAAAGCCCATGGCTGACATCTGTTCAGACCTACAAGCATCACGCAAGCATCATGCTAGCCCATTTCCGGATGAAATGTGGATGAATGCCAAACAGAACATCGAAATCTTAGTAAGGAAGTCTTCTAACACCCACAGCCTTTAGCCTTTGGCGCCATACCGTGGCACAAAGATGCTGCAAACAATATGGAAGCAGTCATTCAGGACGTAACCCGTCGAAGGAGTGAGCCCTGTCAATTTGAAACAGATTACGCGATGGACGAGCATCTGTGCAAATGGTCCGATGATGCCGACTCATCCCCTGTTGGATTCGTTTTCTGATCGGATCAGCGTTATTTCTACGTATTCAGACAATCCAAATGGCAGCGAGGTCCCGTACCTATTGCGTACGAATACATACCGCAATCCAACATCGCGGTCTATCACACCGACCTTTCTGGAAGGGTGCTCGAGGATAAGCACGAGAATGGAACCTCGGCAGGCCAGCGACGGCGAGGCAGACTCACATTCCGATCTGACATGGAACCGGTTGCGATTTACAAGATGTGATTTCAATAAGACAGCGTTGATGGATTGAGAGGCAAGCAGAGCACCAATAGATTTCCGCGCACAATATCTTTCGCCAGCTTGACATTAGACGTTGACCACCAATGTGCACGTATACAAGGCAAGCCTCACCAACCAAGACGGCCCGGAACAGCAGCCAGCACTGATCGATGCAAGCGGACGATGAAAGCTGCTTGGAAAATTGAAAACTTTTTGTTTGTGTTCTAATTAGAGACAGGTGCAGCTGTGTATATATGCCGCGAGCAACGCAATGATGAGTTGTAGCAATAAAATAAATCGAGACCACGAGTCGAACCCAGACCCCGAGGGACCCCGGCAGTGACATCAGAACCGATCCCAAAACGAAAAATATTCCACCTCATCCACCTCAACCAATGACCCGCTAGATGACCAGCCCCATAAAGAAATCCACCTATAACATAACAAAAGAAGAAAGAAAGTCCCCCCATTTCCCTCCCCATGTTCCCTATAGATCCCCCGATCGTCAGCATCCTAGCCCTGTTCCCGCCAAAGCTCCAGTGTCGATCTCTTAGTGGTGAAGATAACCCAACCCCAACGTACCATGAACATTGCAATGACAACCACCACACATTCTCTTCCCCTTCCATTCCATCATCAGCAGTCACTCTTGTGACACAGGGCCCTCGTAGCCCAATTCCTCTGCCAGTTTCTTGTAGTGATCCCGCTCTCCTCTCAACCTCTCGACTTCCAACTCCAAGAATTCTTTGTGCTCCTCCCGCTTCGCTCGTGACCTTCGTGCCGCCAAGGTATTCTTCGCTCGCTTCACCTCCACTGGTTTGCTGTGATCGACTTCTAATTCTTTGAGCTCCTTCTGTTTCCGTTTAGCTTGTTTGCTAATGCCCGAGGATGAGGAGAGACGAGGGCTCTGTTGGGGTGTTTGAGCATATGATTGACCGGGTGAGGATGTATCCCGAGACATCCGTACAGCCGGGTGGGATGAGGACGCGATACGAGACATCGGGATCGCCGCATGAGATGTAGATTCGTTGCGAGACATCGGGGTGACGTAGGATGTTTGTGGGCCTCGGTTGTTGCTGGAGACAGCTGCGTTGACCATGTCTTCTGAAGTCGAGGAAACATTACGAGACATTGGGTGACCTGTGGGAGATGTCTGTAGGCCTGAGGTGTGGTAGCGGGCACCCATATAGGCCACGTCGTCCAAGTCTGGAAAAGCATTGCTCATCGAGCCTTCATCGAAAGACACATCATCGCCGACAAACAAGGGAGAAGTGTCGGTGCTGCGCATGGGACCATATGGAGACTCGAACACGGAAGTGGCTGGTGTACTGAGGTCCGTGAACGTCGCCGATGGCGGTTGGAGCATAAGTTCGTGGGGAGAGACGGTCTGTCGTGTATCCGCCGACGCCGGAGGGTTGACGGGTATGAAATCAGTGGTGTAATCGAAGACGTGAGACCTACGGAGGTGGGCCTCCGGCGCTTGGGCTTGGAAGTTGTTGAAATCAAGCATGTCGTCAGATGGGAAGCCTGAGGGGGAGGTTGTCAGCATGGATTCCGGGTCGAGTGCTGCGTCCTCGAAGAATGAAGTACCTTCGGAATGCGGCGGATGAGCCATCATAGAGGTATTCGGTGGTGCAGAAAAGCCGGTGCTGTTTCTGGGGAAGTTCGGAACTGGAGGCCTAGATTGGGGCAGCTGTTGGTGCAGTGTAGATGTCGAGGCCGGAGCCGAATTTGCGTAGGAGAGGTGTTGCTGCTCGATAGGACTGTTGTGGTGTTGCTGTAGATGTTGTTGAGACGATGATCGAGACCCTGTACCGTAAATGATGCCACTCACTCGTCGATTCTGGATAGGAGCCACAGAAATTGGAATTGCCTGTTGATGAGGAGAGTTGTACCTAGATTGAAAGCCGTCTTGGGCCTGGTCTATGTATTGATTAGGGGCTGTATTCGAGATCGCGGGAGCACGCTTCCACTCGGGGTCGGCGTGTCCGGAAGAGACGATTGGGGACGAGCTGGAGGGTACCGTTGGAAAGAGGACGAAGTCGTTCGAAGTCGAGTTGTGCGTTGTGTTGACGAATTGCTCGTTCGAGGCCTGATTGGAGTTGCTGTTCGAAGTATTGACTGCTGGCGTGGGAAGCCGCGGTGGTTGGGATTGGGTAAGCCATCTCTGGGGAGTATCCGTGACGAACGACTGTGAGTCGTGTGGGAGAATGGTTGCTGTGAAGCGTGAACCTTGGGAGAGGTTGCTAGAAGCAAGGTTGTTCAGGAGCTGGGGTTCTGAAGGTGAAGGAGGAGTTGAGTTGGCAAAAGTTGGTAAGTGGTAAGGATTTATGTTGGCGGCTGACGAGGTTGTTGTTGTTTTGGTGATGCTGGGATTACAAGGCAGCCATGTCCTATGGATGTCTTGTAATGTATGGTATGTAGTCAATGTGAAGGTGGTTGAGGGAAGAAAGAAGGAAGAAGAGAATCGAGGCAGACGTGGGGGATGCCTATAAGTGCGATTTCTGACCTTCCAGCATAGGCCGAGGGGGCACTTGCCGAAGGAAGCTTAGCTTGATGAAGCGAGCCAGTGGGAGTACTGCGCTGGCAGTAGCGTCGAATGAGGGGCTGTGACTCATATTCGAGTCCTCGGGCCAAACCCTTTTCGAAGGTACCTGGTAAAGTAAACTTACTCTAACTTCCCTTTGCTACCGCGCAGCGCCAGATTGAAATGATTGGCACATGCATGCAGTTGTGCGCGCAGGGAGGGAGGCACATGTTGGCGAACTGCTCTGTTGTGTTACGAGTTCACCGTCCTAGGAGGCATCAAGGCAGCGTAACAGGCTACGAAAAAACCGTCTACGTCGTACTATGAAACGTCTACGCAGTCAAAGTCTTTTGCGCTATATTACCGTGAAGCATTTGCTTTCTTCTATTCGCACCTTGCAAGGTCTTCATCCGCCAGTATCAGGTATCAGCGTAGATTGACCTTCCGCACCTTGCGAGGCGCTCCCCGGACCCTTCCTTTACTTTGAAGAGAACAGATTTTGAGGTCGTGGAGAGCCCCCAAACTCCTTGTTCGAGAGGGCGGCTCGAAGCGAAGCGCTTTTCCTCAATTCGCAACAATTGACTTTCGAAATGTGAGTCACATCTCCGCCGTGCTTAGAAATGCAAGCAAAGCGCTTGAACCTCACAGCCTGCAGCCCTGCGCCTGGTGCGCGGCCTTATGCACCTAAGAAGTAGTGCTGACCACCACCATCGCTTCTGGAGGCTTATCGTAGGAGATTTGATCAGACAAAATTCTTAGTATCGTAAAAGAAGGGCTATTCTATTAGGTATTAGATGCTATCTGCAGTATGCAGTTTGCCCTAATGGCCGAGCGAGCACTCTCTCATAAGACAAGTGCCGCGGGTATCGGTACAAAAGAAGGAGTGGGTATTCTTGAGTGATCAATCAAAGCAGACGGTGGTATCATTCTAGCCCGCACAAGGCACATAATTGACACAGGGAATAATGAAAGGCATTGCCAATCTGATCATGAACGAATGATCGGTAACAGAAACGCCGGCATGCAAGACAAAATTGCCGATGGTGTCCGTTACGGGTATTCGTTGTCAAGGAACGCTGGCATCCAAGGGATTGTCGGGTATCAAGTTGATCTAGGCGGTGGCAGACACTGGGGTCTGTTCCTGCACTCCGTTCATGGTCGAGGGTTCGTCTGCGGTCATTGCAGGCTTCTCCATATCGGCGGCACCATCGGTGGTGGCTGTTCCGGCCGCATTGGGAAGGGGCTCAGCAGGGTTGGTAGTAGAGCTCTTGGGTTGAGCACGGCTGGCCTTTCGAAGGAGGCCGCCGAATCCGCCTGACTTCTTACCTTCGCCGTCAGTCAACTCATCGCCAGATGTTGCTCCCGCCCTCTTTTCCTTCTTTGTCCCAAGGTTGGAGAAGAAAGAGGAGCGTCGGTTGTTGGTAGGAGTGGTGGTTGTGGGAGTCGTGGTGTCAGCGACAGCAGCCGGGGTCTCCTTGGTGTCCAGTGTGGGTGCAGCAGTGGACTCGGCCACTGGGTTGCCGAGTTGGGGTACAGTGGAGGACACAGTGGAAGGCTCATCCTTGGCTGGGACAACGGGGCTCGTTTCCGTAGCACCTGGGCTAACTGCTTCTTTCTTGCCGAAGAAGCTTCCGAACATGGAAGTCCTCTTATTTGCCTTGGCCGTCGATGCTGGTGTGGTTCCGGCAGCGGTGGCAGAGTTGAGCTCTGCAGCAGTGACTGGTACAGTACCCGTAATAATCTCCTCTGCCGGACCGCTCGAGGCACCGGCAGCATCGGTCTCAGGCGCACCGATCACACGAGCCGCTATGTTGTTTTAGTTTTACACATTTCTGAATGTTACTCCATGTGACATACCAATTGCGTGGGCATCCACTCCTTGAGTGTGGCCAGTAGACAAGGGGTTGCCCTCCTTCTCGCCCAACTTCTCTTCCTTCTTCTCTTCTTTAAGCTCTTTCTTCTCGGCCTTGAGTTCAGCTTTCTCTTCCTTCTTCTCGGCCTTTTCTTCGGCCTTCTCCTCCTTCTTTTCTTCCTTCTCCTCTTTCTTGATTTCTTTCTTGGTATCATGGTCATCCTTCTTAGCTAAAAGGTTGCCAAAAAGGCTACCACGCTTATTGCGCGACTGGGAGCGGCTCTTCTTCGTCTTCTTATCTTCATCAGATGTAGATCCGTTGCGGTGGGCGGCGACTGCACCGGCTGCACCAACAGCCGCTGTGCCAGCCGGAACCTCACCAGCCTCGTTGCGATGAGTCTTATCGGCGATTGTCTCTGGCGTGTTCTGAGCAGTCGTGCCAGCTGTGGTACCAGTGTTCGTATCAGCGACGGGATCAGTGGTAGTGGTGGTCTTAGCCTTGCGATCACGCGATTTGCTAGCCTTTCCTGGCCTTGACAGAGACCGAGAGGCGCCAGTGGCAGCACCGGCTGCTGGGGTGCCTATTCTATGTGAGCTCCCTCAATTATCAACAATATCGTTAGGACTCACCATATTGCCCAAGCGCGCTCTTGTAGCCCGAGCTGCCAATGATGCCCTCACGTGAGGTCTTGGCTTCAGCAAGCTTGGTCTCGATAGCTACCAGCCAGCCATCTTTCTCCGCCTTTGTCACGGCTTGGAACGTGTGCGTCTTGCCGTGAAGCTTGAAGCTGAAGTCGTTGAAGGTACCCTTTTCGACATCGCTCACATCGGCCTGTAGTCATGTCAGCTGCATGAAGTGTTTGGTAAGCACTCGATGTCGAATTACCAAGTTGAAGATGTGCTGGGGGTGGTCCTTGTCCTCAGCCCGCTTAGCAGAGAAGAGGAGACCCTTCCCAGTCTGCTGGGCGTGAGCAGCATTTGGGTGGGCAATATCTTTAACTTTCTCGTTGCCGATGTATGCGCCAAGGTGCTTGGTCTCCAAGGGCGCGTCGCTGAACCAGAAGTGTTTCTTGGAGAAGATGAGACCCCTGGGTGAAGAAGATGACTGTTAGCTTGTAGTACCAATAAGCAGGCACATAGAAACTTGCTTGAGACCTGGACCCTTGTAGTTCAAGACGCCCTCATTGATGGGGTTGGATTCAATCAAGACCTCCCCCTTTCCGAGCTTTTCTTCCTTGTGAGGGCTGGTAACGTTGGACCCAGTAGGAGCAGCAGCGGTTGTGCCGTCAGTGAGCCCTGCCCCGAGTTCCGGTCGGCTCTCTGGCGAAAGTGTAGATGACTCCTGGCTGCGAACGGGGTCGGTGGAGGCCTCGGAAGCAGTAGTCATTGGGGCAGCTGGCTCGACGCCCACAGGAGGGGCCGCTAGGGTGTCGTGAATGGGTTGCTGTAGTTCAGACATTACGAGTTGGGAGATTCGTAGAGTTGTGAGCTGTCAAGTCGGTGGTTGCTCCTTGAATATACCGTGCGCGTTGTCTGTTTACAAACGGTGCAGTTGCCCGTGTCCGTGACTGATGTCAACGTAGATCAAAGTATTTCTGGGACACTGTACGAGGTAATAGGGAATGTGTAGAAGCAAAGCTGTTGCGCCGTTGATGAAGATTAGGAGGAGTGTTGACAGGAAGAAGGGGAGATTTATAAAATTCGGTTGTTTCGAGCTTTTCGCGCTATGATTCACTAGCGCTACCTTAATTTCCTTACAGGTTTTGGGGCAGGCGCTCGAACGATTACTCTATGTTTCTTCTTTTCCACCAAATTGATACGAAAAGCGAGAATGACGTTGAAGCTCTGGACTGTACTCGTAGACGTTACACCTACGAAGATCACGACGCTCATGCAGATGGGACAATTCTCATCTTCCACTAGCACACATGGTGGCGAAAAGTGGACCCCTCCTGTCTGCGCGTGATCAACGCTTCGACCACACCATTCTTAATTCTCTCTCTGACATTGCATGAGTCGGTCACACTGCATGGGCAGCGGGGCATGTGCCATATTGATCCAGTAGTATCTAGTCGATAGACTTTGTCTAACATTTCAGGGTACTTGAGAGAGAGCCGTTGATGCTCAATTGCGAGAAGCGCTTCATTTCATCGGACCATGGGACGATTGCTATCGCGAGCGGAAGAAGTCCTTTACATTGTCTACAAGATCATAGCCTATCATTTCAGGAACTTAGGACCTATATACACCCGAATCGAGTATTCATTGTGTACAAAACAACCCGCATATGTGCACCACGTCCCACATTTATACTCCCCAATCACAGTGGAAGCATCGACTGAACAACACTCGAACCTCACATTTTCAAGCTCCTAACGCTATGTATTTGACCATCCCAAGACCGAAACCCAAAAGTGCCTGCCCGAAACTTTTGTATGTACATACGCATTCAAGGGTATCATGGACCGCTTTTCATCCGCTCGTGAGCAACATGTATCTAAGACACATCAGCGTTGAAGCACGTCAACCGAATTTTCGAGGACTTACCTGGTAATGTTTTCAAATCTTTCAGTTGTAAGCCTGAGACTTAGCTTCAGCAACTCCTGTGCAACATCCGGCTCATTCTTCTGCAATGCTTGCCACTTCTGCTGGTCCAGTATCCATGTAACACAGTCTGTAGTAGCGAGAGTCTTAGACGTCCTGGCTGTATCGGAGAAGAAAGGCAACTCTCCGCATGTTGTGCCGGCAACGAGAAGCTCGGAGTATTTGCCTTGAGGAAGATCGTATTTCGCCTTCAACAAGCCATCTTCGAGCAAGTAGAAGGCTTTGGCATCATCGCCAGGATTGTATAAAACGGTGTCTTTTGTGTAATCTCTGCGTGCGAAGTATGGTACAATTCTATACCAGAATTCTTCCGGCTTCTCCGAGACAGTCGAGAACGTTTGCAGGATTAGCTTTTGCGGCTGGGTATAATCCTGCCACTTCGAAGGTGGCGCAGGGTTTTGTTCACTGAGTGTTTCGGTAGCCACTTGGTGTAGGTGATGTCTGCGAGGGGAATTATAGATGGTCTCCGGAGACCAGGATGTACTTCTTTGCTCACGCTTTGGGACTTCTGCGAAGACTTTAACAAGAGCATCACCTACCGGGGTTTCAACTCTGTGTAGACTCACCTAGAAAGGCTGGTGTAGACTCAGTCTCGGCCTCAGCATCCCGTTGTGTATAGAAGGCTATCAGAAGCTCGTTCTCACAGAACTCCAATGCCGAATTCAGGCTCTGAAAATAGGTAATTCCATCGTCCTCCTCAAAAAGCCCGACGTTTCTTAAGGCCTTGCCAGCTTCGCTCTCCATGTTCACACCGCAGATGACAAGCTGGACTCCCTTTGCGTTGAGGATCCTATTGATGCGGGTGAAAGTCTCGGCTGCAGAATAGTCCACACCATCTACGTTGTACAGATCCAGTACCAGAAACCGGATCGGCCGATGTTCGAAAGTGTCAGAAAGCATTTGCCGGATTTGATTTTCCACACCTACGATAGTGCCGAAGAAAAGGAACCCCGCAAGCTTCATCACATATATTTGCTTCCCCGCCATTTCCAAAAATCGTTGTTGGATTGGATGCCTTCGGACGGTTGAGTTGGCAACGCCACCATAGAGCTTGCCACGGATGGCCGAAATTCGAGACGTTTGAACAATGTAGCTGACACAAGCCAGGAGGATGCCCGCGAGAATACCAATGACAAAATCCCAAGCTCCCATGGTAACGACGATGATGACAATCTAGAAAAAATAAGCATCTGCGAGGCAGACAGGGCAAGGGACTCATCTAACGGTGATATACTCGAGGCGATGTACCTTGCCGTATGTAGGTACCAATGCTTCTATCATGAGGTCGATCCCCAGGAAGAAGATAAGTGCCCCAACAACCATTATTGGGATGTAACCAATGATTACGGGTCCAATGACCATGATGCCAAAGGTGGCAGCGGCCAGCATGACGCCAGCGACTCTGCTGTCGCCTCCACTCCTCATGAAAAGTAGTGTGTTCGTGTACACGAGATAATTCTAGCCGGGGTTCAGGGAAATAGTCCCACAAGACTCATGATTATTTAATACGTACCTGAATACTACCGCAGAGCCCCGACAATGCGTTGGAAATACCATGTGCCATTAGCTCTCGATCAACATCGAGGTTGTCCTCACCTGTCGAAACTCCTAGGGCCGGAATATTGATAGGGACATGAAGGACGCCGAAGAATGTCAAAGCAAGCATTGCCGGTACAGTTGACCCAAGAGCTTTCCAGTCTACCAGGTTGAATTTGTACATGGAATAGAAATGGTAGAACGGCACACCAGCCTCGGGAGCCTCGAAGACCCATCCTTTCTCTCGCAGCTCTGGCATTTTGAGCTCTGGTATGGCCGCAAAGAAGAAGTAGAAAATGGCAATTATCGACAAGAAATACGTGGCATCTGTCAAAGGGTGTTTCACCCAGTGTTTGATGACAAAGAGCAAGACGGCCAAGGTCAAGGGTACGATCCAAAGTGCGATGGTGTCTGCTTGGAACAGCTTCTGGAGCGTTGCCAGGTTGTAGCTAAGATTGCCATGAAGCCGTGCAGAGACCTCAAGTCCGGTGGCCACAAGAAAGAATCCAACGCCGCCAATGCAGCCAAGCAGTATATGCCGTGGGAAAAAGCCTATCAACGATCCAAGGTGGCATCGCCCCATGATAAAGAAAACCAGTCCCGTAAGAAATGAGCTGAAAGCGTAGGCGGTAATGGTAGTTGCAATGACCGTGTCTCGGCTTTCTGGTCCAATCCGGGCCAGAATGGTGAACGCCATCTTATGGAAGAAGGGGACAACCTCGATCATCTCGGAACCTATCGCACCCTTAAATATACTACCTCCACAAGAGTAGGTTAATTGGGAGACAATGCAGCTGATATAAAACATCGAAATTCCATCGGGGCCAAGGCCTGCGAAAGTGGAGTTCCCTAGCGGAAATAAAATCATCCCGTAAGACAAGGCGTCAAGTATATTAAGAAGTAGTCCTAATAACACTGGAGGTATGTAGCTGCCGGGTTGGCGAATACCGTAGTTCCATACATCGTGCGTGTTCCATGATTTGGGGTTCGTGACCACCCTCACTACCCGGTCAGTATGTGCTCTGCATTGCCGAAGAGCAATGCTCAATCTGTTCGTCGGTAGTTCTGTATAAGTCTCTTGATTCTCGATGTCCTTGACTAAGCCATAAGCCGTTCTCTTCCTGAGGAGTGGCGTTCGCTCACTCGGCTGCGAGATGATGCCATTGCCAATTGAGACAGGGCTAACCCCATAAGTTGCAATCTCTTCATCAACATCAGTGTCATTGCTTTCCACTTCTGTTGGTGATGAGTTCTTCAGCATCTCGGTCAAAGCTGATTGAGGACCTGATTTATGGGAAGAGGACGCCGATGATGGCTCCGAAACTTCTTCAATCACCACTGGTCGTGACGAGCCATTCGAATCTTGCCGGCTGAGATCTTCCACCAACTGGCCTCCGAGGTGAGGCTCACTTCTTCGACGTGGGATCGAGGACTTGTGGTGCCGGGAAGGCGAATCGCTCCGATTGGAGGCTATATCCGACAATGCCCAAGACGCAAGCTCGGCGGTATCCTCACGCACTCCCTTGTTGTTGTTCTGCGTAACATCAATTGAAGCTGCAGAGATGTTAGTGAATGTCAAGCAGCTGGAGGGGAAAAATCCCTACCATGATGAGATTCGTGGAGTGACGTTTGGAAAAACGATCTTGCCGGTGTTTTTTGGTTGTAGGAAGATGAGAACGACATCCTCGAAGGGGACGACTCGTTTCGACGGCTGAAGAAGCCATTGTGACGGTCTTCGGCCTCCTGTGCATCTTCATGCTGACTGACGTCGGCATTTGACGGTATGTTGGGCTGCCCTTGTCCAAAGACTCGTGCAAGTTGTGACCCTCTCCTGGCTCTTGCACTGCCGCCAGATTCGCTGCTCGGCATCCTGACGGATCTAGAGATCGTTCCAGCTCTTCCGAGTCCCCAATTGCCCAATGTTCCCACTGGAATTCACGATCATACAGGGAGCGAAAGCACGTGCACATGCATAGTAGACAGTAGATCTGGAGAGGAAGGGAGTGTCTTTCGAAAGGGGATTTACATACACAAAATAGATATGTACATAGAAGTGAGAGAGTGAATGAGAGGAAAAGAAAAAGAAATGGTGGAAGGTTTGGGACGCTTGATAGTTCTTCCGGTGGGCTTGCAAGGTCCTTGCACCACTTGGTGGGGCAAAAAAATAAGCTCAATTAAGATTTAGCTAGAGCTTTTTGAGTTAGATCGAGGGCATGGCGAATAAATTTGTAAGTCCAGACTCGCTACGCAAAAGTCCTGGCAAGCGCTAAGGATAATAGTGGCTTGGCAATTATCTGGCCCCGATAAGGGCTGCCTGGACAATTAGCATACTACGCCCCCCGTAACCCTCTCGTGGAGTGCTTAAGGGAAGCCTAAGAATCGAGTTCCAGGGTCTAAGCGCTAAAGAGATAGGGGGTTTACCCTAGACACATACTTAGGCATGCCCGTAGAGCAGACCATCCGGATTGCGAGTCCGGGCCACTTCTAGCCCAAAGACATGGAGACTCTTCAGGGGGCCACTAGCGCTTAGGGCTAGGGCAGATTTCCACGCTAGCCAGGACTTTTGGCGTCAATCTCCGTACGAACTACGAGGTCATGTTTTAAAGTATTGGAAATACGCTAGTCGGCGATTATAGAACTTTAACAACTCGCGCAGTTTCTCTATTTTAGGTAGTAACTACGTAAATATTCTTCCGAAGCTTAGATGATCTAGAGTATTACTTATTATATCTAGGTTCTATAAAACTTCTAATTTTAAGGCTATATTTATTCGTTATATTATCGATACCTAATTAATTGCAGGCTTTAATGGGAAGATTCGAATATTTGAAAAGTCGAATTTTGGTGTACGGTGGCCGGCTTGGCTACGGTAGCCATTTTCCAATACTTTAAAACTTGAGTCTTACGTGCGGAGAATATGCAGCTTTGCCGACGGTTATACTACCCTGCCACTCCTGCATGATCGTTGATATAGTGGCCGACCTCGCATGCACGATTGGGTGAATCCGATGCCTTTTCTGCAGAATTGCGCCTTCCCCCGCGGAACCACACCCTCTCTGGGGCTCTGTAAGCATTGAATCGAAGACGAAGAAGAAGACAGTATTGTCGCACGAGGAGACAAGCCTATCAAAGTACTCAAATCCCGATCCAACTGAATAATTCTGGAGTGCTCCTGATCTCCTGCGTTGGTAGGTCGTCGACCCCTCTCAACGCCAACATACCACTTGAATGGGCCCCATGTGCAGCGAAAACAAAATCGATCTTGCTGTAGGGTACCAGCTGTGACCCATGTCACGTGGCTGAGTCTTCGTGCACACATTCGTGCCCTGCATTTCATTTGAAGGAAACCCATCGTCAAACACATGGGAGAACCGCCAAAAAGGCCGTTATTCAAGGCCACTCCCATAGATCGATGCGGAGTCGTCAGTCAGACGACGGGACTAAATTCGGTGTGACAGCTAAAACTTTAGTCTCTGCATAGATAGACGCTCTATCCGCGGGGGTTGTTATCCACGCGTAGCACCGAGAATCGGCCGATTGTGCTTCACTTCTGATGTGCGGCATGCGCTGTTCCATCGTCGATCAACACTCATGCATTTAGACGCACAATTCCTTGTTCCGGCTTCGCTGCTGTATAGCTCGAGTTATTACATGCAGAATGTAGAGGATCCTTGCGGCCCCAACCTCGCTTGTGTGCTTTGAAATCTTCCAGGACGATAACGGAGGCCACCAATCCGGTAGTGATGCTGTTACAGCCTGACACTGCCGAGGATCTTTAGCCCAACTTTTGCAAATACCCCTGAGCAATCAAACGCTCGACATCGCCTTGCCTCACGTAGAACTGGCTGTTCTTCGTCAACGTGATTGCCCTATCACACTCATATCAGCAATCAGCCCCATCAGCCCCATCACCCCCAAACAAAAGATTCACAAACATACCCATACTCCGTCTGTATCTCTCCCGCATCCTTCAACACCCTAACATCAATAAACAAGTCCCTCGGCGGCTCCAAACTCCCTGTCAGATCAATATCTGTCCACTGGCCCTTATACGCACTCAACAGATCCCCAAACTGCCTCACATACTCCTCCTCTTCAGGACTTAATGAACTCCCGTTCGCCTCGCCTCCCACGGTGGTAGCCTCACCATTGGGGTTTCGGCTTGATCCCTGCTCAATCTCTCCCACATCCTCCCCCCGCCAACACATCTCCTCCAACTTCTCACTCCTGACCCTATGGTACGCCAACAAGCATCGTTTGTTCCTCCGCATGCAGAGATGGTTCACGAGGGCTGAGGTCGCTGCTTCAGGTGCTGAGCTGGGGTTTAGACCGCCGGCATAGGGGGCTAGGATGGCAGTGACGTCTTTGTCGAGGTCGCACACTTCGCGGGTCATGGCGCGGACGATTTCGGTTTGGTAGGGCGGGAGGTGCGAGAGTGCTTGCGTGCGTTTGGCATGTTGGACTAGCTTGTAGCCTAGGTCGCCGTACATTTGGGGCTATAGCAGCCCACAAGCCGGAACTGAAGAGAGCGAGTGCTGGCGTAGAAAAGTGAAGGAGTGTTTTCTATTGGAAATGCTCGCGAATCCGCCACCAGCGCCAAGATCCAAAAGCGGCTGATCCCGTCCCGCGAAAGTATTGTAAGACATTTCTCGCATCGGAAGATATCCTGCCGAAACATTCCAATTGTCGATTCCATTGAGGGCCCAACTACGGACGCCTGCAGCTCTACGTCCATTGTCTGGGCGTTCCTCTGTCCACGTAGCGTAAGGCGGTGAGACATTTTCTGCAGCTACGCGTTAGGTGCAAGCACCATTGTATTCGTCCTGGCTTTGAAGTTTGGAGCATGTTTACAGAAATGACTTCAGCGCGGCCAATTGACGCGATTTTTGACGCTGTATTGGGATGGTTTCTCTGTCCAAGGGAGACTGGGATATAGTCTGAAACAAGGATGATCGGGAAGCAAGGGTTGCCGCTTTGTCCAAGGGATAAGGGACGAGGTTGTTTAAAGAGGCCAATCCACCCAATTGGCCTCTCGAAAAGGACAAAAGATCCTATAATGATATCAAGGAAGTTATATCGAAATGGATTACGGAAAATGGACACCTATGACACCAACAACGCAATCTAAACCCGCACTCCAGCAACACCAGGGGTATCTGGTCCTCCCACCCACCTGAGCAAACAGCAAGGCCCAATCACTCCACAAACCGAACATGCCCTATTACCCAACTACCTGTCTTTGTTCTGTTCCCACCATTCATCGCTTCCCATTGGCGGCTCATCCCCATTCTCGCTCTCGAAATCATTCAACAACGGAGAATGGAACCCAACAGGATAGCTACCAGATTGTGGTGTCGTGTCGACTTGTTGACTGATATGGCCGGTGCTAAATGAAAGCCTCGGATGTGTCTGGTCATAGATCGCCAGCATAGGGTCAAGGTGGCTCAGCATTGACTGCCCATCATCTCCACCTTGAAGCTCGTGATGATAAGCTCCTGGGATACCAATAACCGGTGGTGCTGGGTTGTGGTGGTATCCAGCAGGGACGTCAGTGGGGCGGATGATCACGTCCTCGACGTGGCCGTATTGGGCCATCCTTTGACTGGGGTGGCTGGTCGTTTGGTAGTACTGATCTCCGGCTAGCTGGTTCAAGGCGGCGGGTAATGGCTTTCCGGGGTTATTCATCTGGTATGACGACGGGTGATACATGTTTGGGTTTTGACCATAAGGATCGTATTCATCGAGGGTGCTTGGTGTGTTGCTACTGTCGCGGTAAGTGCTCCTTGATTTCTTAGATCTTATGGCTCGGCCGACTCCCTTGGGATCATGTCCATATTCAGAAAGGTCGCTGTCCTCTTCCGAGCTATCTCTCTCTTTGCGTTTGCGGCTCGATGCTTTGTTCGTCTGTGGCTGAAACTTGTATTCTGGGAATGCCTTGGCGTGGTTCTCTCTTTCGAGTTTGGCCCATGCATCGTACTGCTTGCGAATTTCTGCCGGCTCAATAGCCCAGCTCTCGCCGGCGATGGATGATACGATCTGGTGATTGGCCGACTTTTGGAAGCTCCTGGCTCGATCCGCGTACGCAGACCGGTACAAGATGAAAGAATTCGATGGACGTTTCACAAAATTGTCCTTCTTTGCTTCTTGCCTTCTGACTTCCGTGGATCTATTTACCCAAGTTTCTGTGTCCTTGATGGGGATGTGTGTCATGTCCTTTGTCAACTCGCTCAGTGGTCCACTAAGTGTCTTTGGCTTGGGGTTGCCTTTTCCAGCTTTTCTTTTTGGTTTCGGAGAGCTATGCCGAGATTCTGTGCTTGCAGCTAATCCTCTTTGCCTTGTTGTTCGCCTGGGCGGAGTACTCTGGTCGGAGGTGGGAGGAGGAGTGGTACTATACAGGGAGGGAGGAGGGTACTGCTGCAATTCGGGTCAATCGGTGCACGCGAGAGTAGGATGGGACTAATCTCACAAGCTGTTGCTGCGGTAAAGGATGACCCTGATATATGCTATTTTGGTGACCGCGGAATAATGGTTGACCATACCCATCCTGGATATTATTAGCCCTTTGCGTCTTTGCGGACTAGGCTGTTCCTTGTTCTTGGCTTACATATTGAATATCCCCACCGCGGCTGACTTGATCTGGGTACATGAAGCTCTCGTTCCCGTACTGGTCGACGTACCATTGGCCGCCAAAATCTGGCTCGGGGGTGGTGTAGGAGGTGGTCGAAGAAGGTACGTATGAGTCATGGTCCATTGCATACTGGTTTGGCTGATGTGGAGTCCTAGCATTGTGTTGCAACAGTCGATGAAAACCATCTTGAAGCTCATGGCTGTCAAGGTCTGGAGGCGTCGGAGGGTGTTGGCTCGCCAGTGTCGCCATCAATGCGGTCTGCTTCTTGTACTATGACTGCGACGAGATGAAAGGCCCGATCTGAGTGTGGTTCTGCAATGAGCGGTGTGACATCTATCAGGACCAGGAGTTGAGTCGCTTTGTTTCTCCTATGCTGTTGAACCGAGTGTCCTTGTTAATTGTATCGTGATCAAAGCAAGAATCTCAATGGCGGCCACCTCTGCTTGTTGAAGCTTGGTTATCAGCTTTAAGCCCTTGCCTGTCTAGCTTGGACTTTCGTGCACCTGAACCCTGCGCTTGTTTACCACACCGCTGGAACGAATGGTGAGACCCTAAGCCGTGTATTAGATCTGTTATGTCAGACGTGGAAAACAGGAGGGGCTGGCGAGGAGGTAGGGCCATCATGAGATGATGATGGGCGGTTCTCACCTAATCCGGACACTCAGATTGCAGTCTCACTTCCACCGCTTGCCGAATGCAGAGTCAGAAACCTACAGCTCCAGAACCAAACACGGTCTATGATTAGCCTTCTAGAAGGTAAGTCCAAAGCCGGCAAACGATGAAGTGAAGACTTCCTCTTTGTCCGCTGTCGCTACTCAGGATTGCAGCCAATGCAGCATAGGTTACTGACGATTATACTTATAGTTCTTTGTCCAATAGCAAACTGGAGCTAACAGAGATGGAGTGGGAGATGAACGAACAGCTCAGCCTGGCGGGGCAGTAAAGTTTCCTCCTGTCCAGTCCGAAAGAGCCCCTCACTGGACCACAAAGTGGCTGACTCTTCTTGGACCAATCACTATTCGTCTGGAAATACATATAGAAAAGGCTTCAACACGATTCCGAGGTGCAATTCCTCCAATCACTGCATCCGGCGGTGAAGATTACCATGGCGTCTCTTGCGGAGTATGAAATGACCCAGATCGGAGACCTGCTTTGCTAGTGTGACGCTAGTCTGATAGACAGCCTTGCACTGAGAACTCGATCTCTAGGATAATTCATCACTCCAGATTCAAAAGGGCAGGGATGACCCATCCCCTCTCCCAGAATAATTACGAATGATTAGGAGATTATTGAATTGAAGTGCGCTGTGAAGCCCGAGGCGCTTAAACCCGGCCTTACAGAGGCACTACGAGTTTTGCGAACCCTAGATGCCTGAAGGTGGCGCCCAAAACGTGCACATTCCTCACACCCTCATGCGGAGTGCAGTTCGTCCTTTTGGCCCCCACGAGACACTGGTACTTCTGAAGGCAGATCAGCGCATCTTCCGATACGCTGAACAAGCGGCCAGACCTCTAGCAATCGCCGGGAAGCTGTTCCACCAATGTGAGTATGCGTCTGAGACAGTGTCTCAGAGGAATATCAGGGTAGGCATTGTACGATAGCGCAACGCTGTTTTAACATCATCCATTACCTTTCTACGCAGAAGTCGATCTTCAAAAAGTATTTGACTCGAGATGAAGTTAGTATGGCGAACGCGAGCGCTTAACGGACAGCGGGTGGACAGGCTCCCCAGATTAATCATAACATCGGCCTCGGAGAGCAGCAAACTAGATTTCTGATTGGCGGACCACACGAGCCGGGAGGTTCGTGAAAGCCGTTATCAGCTATTGCGAAGTGCTTGGACCTCGAGGTCTGTTCAGTGAAGAGGGCTGATCATGATCGTCAACGGTTTCGGACGTTTGACCAGGAATGTAAACTGCGGCCCCAAGCCCAAAAACGTTGTTTGCAAACAACTTGAAAAAATAGCCACCGCAGCACTTCACCTCGTCGAAATTATCTCTGAACAAGATGCGAAGGCAGCCCGCAGTCCTGAGCATGTGCCCTGCGTCAAAATGTATTGGATGACTTCAATGCGCTAAGTCCAAATTTGGGGTGAGCTTGGAGGGGTCAAGTAGTGCATAACCCAGAGCCACGGTTCCCCCGGAGCGCAGAATAAACTTTGCTCATGGAGCGAGAGTCTATCATCACCTCTCCACATTCTCCTCACTGTGGTTGCTGACACTCAGCTGCCCGGAAATAAACGAGGCTTTCCAAATCGTGAGGAAAGATCTCTAGGATGTTGAATCGCGCACGACCATGCCATGACTCAGCGGCAAAGTATCCTGTCTATACCAAGGCGATGGGAATATCTCCGTACAAGGTCTCCTACGGAGTTTCTCCAATTGGAATCTCAAGGTGATCGAGGGGAGAAGCATATTAGGGAAATAGTAGGATTTGCCAGTTTCTGCTCTGCCTTACACAAAGGATGAAAGCCTCAATAGATTCATATATTCCTTGACTGCCATACCTTGGCCCATGGCTGTACTCTCATAGCTCCGAAAATGGGAATTAATCCAGCAATTGATATGCAAGGCTACGGGGACCGGATCATGCTGCAGATGCAGGAACGAAATGGAGGTTTCGGGACTAATTCCGCAATGACGAGGCCTTGGCATGCTTCACTAGCGACCTTACCGGGCCCCCGTAAGTCGTTCACTTTCACAGCGCACCATGCACTCAATACCGCTTCAGCCAACTCTCCTTTGGATTCATGATTAATGCTTCAACTGACCTGACCTCGAGCTACTGGTCTTGGCTATTGTTGTTCAGCAATGCTAGGACTGCCCAATTCCCTGAGCTACATATCCATTCAATTTCACTGACCACCATACGCGCTGGATTGCTCCATCACACCTTCCGCTACGACCTCGCCTTTACATATGCCTTGTGACGGCTTCTGGCATCAGTTCTTAGAGTAGAAATTACCTCCTCAGAATACTCCGGTAGCCAGACTACCCCTTGTGGAAAGGCCTTTGGCCTTCGCTGCTCATAATGGGCAAAATGGAGGAGGAGATCGCGAAGACGATCTTTGGCATGAAAAGAGTTATGGCTAGGCAGCAAGACTGTACACATCCCCGCTCACATCTTTCTCTACGTGGCTGATTCAGCCTCACCTTACAGCTTCAGATTCCGAAGAAGCATACCTTCAATCTTCCAATCGCGGTAACAAGCTCAAGCGCAAAGCGAACTACATACAAGATGGACAGTATGGCAGGGCAAGAGGCCCGAAGATTTACAAAACGGTAAGGGATTGCACACCCCGTGTTTTTCCTAGGAGCGCCTGTCGCTGACGTCGTCACGATAGACCATCGAGCATGCCGGCTACCGCAGAAATATCCTTCGACGAAATCCCAAACGTTACGATCGGGATGGAATCGAGCTCTGCGACGATGAGGAAGACGAAGAAGCAAATGCCCAAGCCTCAGAAGAGAATCCATATGCTGAAATCAGGTTGGAGAGTAGGTCATTCAACTACTGGTCTTGCCCGAGGCGTCTGCTGACCATCACCCCAACTACAGACCTCCTCCTACCTCTGGTTTCTGCTTCTAGCCTGCCCGAACACCCTTCCTTGTCAATCGCGTACACCTCTCCCATGCTGACCGACATGGCGCAGCATGCCTACGAAATGGTCCGACGAGAGAGGAAGAGTCTCAACAGTGCAAAGAAAATGTTGACAAAGTTTCGAGGGGATGGGACTTGGTTACCTTGCGGTCTGCTATACAGTGAGGACGACGAGAAGATATTCGATACCACCAGGCTTTATCCCAATGCTGTATCTGACAGCACTCCTGACGACTCAAACATATACGCCGCACAGGGCACAATCAACAGCAGTGTAAGCAGCGAATCATCGCTCGGACGTCGCAGTTCCCCTAAAATTGAAAGGGATGTTGGCCTGGTCAACGGAATTGCAAATGGAAGCAGACATGACCCTGTCACGAAGTCCGGCAGTATCGGGAAGCACACATCCACCAATGGGGTCCCCCAATCCGATATTCCTACGGGAGGAGCATCTTCAGAGCCCATCCGTAAAGGCGCCAACAAAGAAGATGATGTTGAGATGGCAGAAAGCAGAGGTGAAGGTACTGCGAACCAAGAGCCTGTATCAGAAGATCCAGACGAGGCGGATAGGAGCATTGAAGACGAGATCTTTGGCATCGTGGGTCCCGATGTTGCAATGACAGGTCAAGAACTATCCGAGAACCCCTTGAAAGAAGGGCAAGAATTTCGCCCGACGAATGGCGTCAACGGAGCCAATGCAATAGAAGTCCAACGCCCTAGAGCCGGAGAAATGTTTGAAAATGAGGCTGGATTGATTGAGGGTGCTGGAGATGCTTCGAATGCTAACGAAGGAGAGGAGGAAGTGATGGAGGACAACGGCGAATCACGACCGCCTCCCCGGCGTATGCGAACACGGGCCCAAGCGCAAGCTGCGTCTGAACCAGCGGCATCCTCCCGCACGGAAACTCCAGACGCATGGGTAGCTCCCGAGATCCACCCCCTTTTCTTGATCCCCGCGACAGCCATTACAGACAGAGACTATGGCCTCCCGTCAAGCGAAGCGGAGGAAACCCGACGGCTACTTATGGCCTATGTTCAAAAGCAAGAGGAAGTTGTCCGTGGTGCGGAGAAGCTCTATGAAGGCTTAATGCAAGCAGAACGGCAGAGGAAGACGGTGTTCAAATGGTGCAAGGCAGAAGGACATGTGGGCGAAATGAGCGATGGTGAGGACTGGTATGATAAAGAGGAGTGGGGGCTAGAAGACGAGCTACGAAAGGGCCATCTTGAAGAGGAGGAGGATACTGTGGTAGCAGGAAAGAAGACTCGAGGGAGGAGGGCATAATGTGAAGACGCCGCGGCTGGGGGACGTTCTAATGCGATATGATACCCAATGTGCGATGCCATTTCACCGTTTCTAGACAATGACTCTCAAATTTCAATGAATTCCTATACAATCTTGATGTTGCCCGCTTCATAGTATTGCATCTAAGAAAGCGTATATTTCGACGTCATAACTCGCCAAAACAATTGCTCAAAAAGCAAGCTACCAATATTCATCCTAAAAACACTCAACCACGTCAACGTTGGTAATTTGTGCATTGGACTTGCCCATCATGTCACAACTAGCTGGTGTTATAGACTTCTCCAAAAACTCCCTATACCGTATAGTTTATTCCCCAAGGCTCTAATATCAGGCTATTGACACTGACTGTACACCAGTCTCTGCACTCGCCATAGCATTCAATCCCACATTCTGGAAGTATGTCACGGTCACCCTTACAGACCACAAAGATTTCCCACACCCCCAACCACACCTTATAATCAATCGAACCAATGGCTAACACCTTCTCCCCAGCATCGTCAGCCGAAGTGGTACACACCCCACATCACCCCCTCCCCTCCAAACACCCCACTCACTCCCACCCCAGAATACCACTACAAAATCCTCACCCGCCTCTTCAACGGCAACTCCCTCCGCGGCTGCTACTTCCTCGCCCTCACAATCTTCGCCCTCGGCCTCTTCCGCGATACCCTCTACGAACGCATGCTGCGCCAACAACCCTACGTAGAAAGCTTTCATAGCCCCTACCTCGCCTACTTCCTCCTCGCTGTCGGAAACACATTAGTTCTTACCTCCTACTATGCGTTGGGGATTACGGGGACGTTCTTGGGAGATTACTTTGGAATTTTGATGGATGAGCCGGTCACGGGGTTTCCGTTCAATGTTACGAGTGCGCCGATGTATTGGGGGAGTACCATGAGCTTTTTGGGAACGGCGTTGTTGTATGGACGGCCGGCGGGGGTGCTGGTGACGGTGGAGGTTTTCTTAATGTATCTTGGGGCATTGCAGTTTGAGGATCCGTTCACGAGCGAGATTTATAAGAAGAGGGAGAGGGAAGAGAGGGCAGGGAAGAAGGGGAAGTAGGTGCGCAAGAAGAAGAGCCAGGGTGAGGAAGAGAGGGATCGCTTCAACAGCGGTCTTGATGCCTGTAACGGTCAGCAGGAGAGATGGTCTTTGGCACTCAAGGGGAAGTGGCAGGCTGCTCACAAAAGAAGATTTTCGATAAGGTCGGAGGCCAGAATATACCACAGCATGTTGTATCGAATGAGCGAGTTATCCGCATCCATCCTAATGCTGATCATACTTCTCTCAAACACTGATGGCGCAAGGCGGTCCTCGTTAGACTCACGGTGCTACCTGGTCCAAGGCTCAATCGCCCAAGGAACATGCAGACTAACGACAGGCAGCAGCAGAGAAGGCCACAAGACATACGTCGAGTTCCAAGCCAGAAAGTAGACAGCAGATCGCTCGACCACCCCAATTCGGCTCACAAGCATGCTCAGCCGGGAGTGGAAAGGCGGGGACTTTCGGGCCCGAAAGGAAGATTGTGCTGCTTGTAAGCTTCAAATGAGATGGATTCTGAACATGTCATCATTGTAGGAGCATGGCAACGTCGGTGGGACTTTTGTGGGGAAAGGCGGGAGGGTCTTGGGTTTTTGATTGGGGGCGTTCTTCTTGCTCTGCTGCGTTTATGGCTCATGGGAGGAATGGCATTTACGCTTTTGCGATGTAGGGATGATGGTATTGGCACGACCCTATGGCATTGTATGATCCGAAGATAGATTCTTGCCACGGTCTAAAAGCCACGCTCAGAGGATCTCGAGGGCTGCGCACGCCACAGATTCCCTTCGCTGTGCTCCTTAGTTTCACCTGCGGTTTTCTTTCCTACGCACGGCGTCTTGGCCTGACGGATGGCGTATGTTGATAGCCCCATCCACTGGTTCTTCTTCATCCCACATTGGCTTTTCCTCCACCCACGTCAGCATCTATGCCAATAGGCATTCACGGAACTTCTTCAGAGTCCCCACCCTCCACCTCCGTAATGACTGCGCCACTTGCATCGTAGCGAACGACATACCTCGCACTACCAGAGAAGACAAGGATCGTATTGCCATAAGAGCGATTGATTGAATCGCTGGCTGTGCCTCAAGCCGTCAGGTCTGCTATCTCGAAAGCGACCTCTTCTCCTCGAAAACTTCTCCTCTGCTATTCGAGGTGCCACGGTGACGAGGGAAGTACCTTGAAGATAGCCGTTGTCCAGATTCTCGGTGCAGTAGAGTAACCTTTGTCCATCGTGCGCCTCGATCAGGGTCGAAGACCTGCACAAAGATGCCAGCCATGCTGTATAAGTTCAACGTCGCGAGTCATTGGCCAATAAGTTTAAAGTCGATTTCCTCAATCAACGTCTGTTTCAGCCAATGAGGAAGCTAACGACTTGTGCAGCGATGGCTTCCTGGATGGGGAATGTTGATGCAATGCATCATGCCAAAGGTACTCTTTGTACGAAATACCGCATTTCTTGTCAAATGCCTTGGCCTCTTTGACTTTGTAGTACTCCTGGCAACGATCAGCCGTATCCTTATAACCAGCAGTCTGCTTGAACGATTTTGGATCATCAATGACTTGGTTGAAGAGGGTGTTGGTATCGAAATAAAAAACAGTGGTGTCATCATACATGATCGTAAGGTTGGCGGCCATGTTCGCGAGGCGGGTGTTCCAGTCGAGACAGCGGCTGAGTGATTGAGGTACTCCGTGCCGCGGACATAGGGAGCACGTTCAATGGGGGGCACGTTGAGGAAGAGAAAGTTACGGGCGCCGGTTTGGTAGAGCTGGTCAATTAGGCGGCTGTAGATTGAGAAGATGTCTTTGAAGACTTCGTGTTTGTAGTCGTTGGTCAAAGGGTCCTCAAGAGTGACAATGATGTCGTTGATGCCAAAGAAGGCCGCGAAGAGGCTGTTGGAAGAGTGCCACGTAGGGTGTGTTTCTGACCCTTATGGCTATGTTTGCCGCGGTTGCTGAGTTCGCGGGTTTGGCTGCCATTACCGGAATCGCCTGAGATTATGGGCAGACTGTTGTTGCGGTAGTGGTGGCCCCATTTCGGCATGAAATTCTCGCCCATTCGCTCAGTGAAACTATTGCCATGAGGTAGAATGGCGTGGTCGACTGTGGATCCGGCTTCAGCGAAATGTAAGTCTCGAATGCACTGTCGTTGTATTTTGTTGTGAGATAGACGGGCCATGTAATCCGAGAGTCTCGAGAGAAGTCAACCTCGGGGTTACCAAGTGGCCGGTCTGATGAAGGTAGCCGGTCCTTTACAGTGAAGCCAGAATCGGTATATGAGTCCCCTCTATGAAATGTTAATTGGGTTTCTATCGATCTCTGCACCGCAGGAATTACCCACAAGATGAAGAGTTTCTCGATACTAGCAAAGCCAGTCCAATAATTAATCCGCGGTGGTGGCATTGGTACCATGCATGTCCTAGTAAAGAAAAGACCGTCTCAGGAGGGTTTTGTGGTAGAGGAATTACGAAAAAGGGTGAAGATTGTAATGACTGTTACGGCTATTCCCAATGCACGAACGAAGAAGGCAGAGGCAAACATTGTTCCCCAAATAGTACGGTAGATGGAGTAAGGCAGCAGAGTGTCGTCTTGAGGGGGGATGTCCTCTTTCATGCATTGGAGGGCCCTCCGTACTGTGCCGCTCAAATCTCAGAATGAGGCTGTGAAACTATGATAGAGTGACAATGGGATGAATTTGATACACCGCTGCTAAGCATGCTGAACTGGACCTATCAACTGCTACAATTTCCTCTCATTGTCTCCGGAAAAGACAGAAAATTGCAATCAATATGAACCACGAACTTCAAGCGAAGGAGAGCGATAGAAAACAGACCCGGGAAACTCCTACTTATGAAGCCTAACAAGGCCCTGCTCGACAACCAGACGCTCGTGAGACATGAACAGGGAGGCAAAGAATCCTTCGAGAACACGCGATAATAACGGCAAAACGGCCAAACAGCTTACGCTGTCTCTAGGCTCTAACTGTGGCTCAGACTTAGAAGAAGTAAGCAACCTTCATCGCAAGCCTACAGTAGATCTCAAAACCATCGAGACTTGCGCTTAAACGGATAGCCCGCACACCTTAATTTATATAAGGGAACCACCAACCTCGAGCAGAATAGGAATAAGGCTATAGACGGGTTCATTATAGATTAATAGACTGGTATATAGTAGATTTATAGTAGGACTATAAATAGGGGTATAAAAGAGCTATAATAGTATAGTTAATAGGATTATATACAATATATATCGGTAAAGCGGGAGACCGTACAAGAAGAGTCGAGGTACTAAATACGTATTTTACTAGCTTTAGGCGGAAAAATAACGAAAAGACAACGTCTAAAAAAAAAAAAAAAAATTTTTTAATAAAAAACCTAAAAATAGTAACTTCGGATTTAAGATTTTAAATCCGTAATTTTCTACTAGCGCCGAGTAACTCGCTAAAGCTATATAGAGCGCTATAACTATATTAATTTAATTTAGATTTTAAATTATATTAATTTACGAAAATTATCTACGCGCGTTATACCCTCTAAACTAGCGCGGTATTATAGACTATATAATTTATTTATAATTATATAAATCTAATTATTTACTAGTATTATTTAAATTAATTTATTCTTATTTATTTAAAATTATTTAAATTAAATCGAGGTATTAAATATATATTTAGATATTTTAAACGAAAATAGGTATTAAATCGATCTCTAGGGCTAGTATATAAATTAAATAAATCTAAATACCTTTTCCGTCTTTTTCGATAGAATATAAATTTACTACTTTATTAATATATATTATAGAATAAATTATAATAAAATATATTATAGAGTAATAATAAAGTATATTATAGAGTATACTATAAAGTTATATACGTTATAGAATAGGGTAGAGATTATCTTCCCTTCCCTTCCCTTCCCTAGAGGAAGGGGTAGGGAAAAAAAGAGATAAACCCGAGGTAATTCTCTTTCTTAGTCTAGAGAAGAGAAGAGATTCTTTATTATTTTTTTCCTCCCTTCCTAATAGAGCTAGCCTTATATAGTTTATATATACGCGTATATATATCTTATTAATTAGGATAATAATTAATATAAATAATCGATATCTTTAGGGTCGCTAATAGCGTGTTATTAATTATATTAATTATTATTCCTATTAATAAATTATATCTACGCGTATCTTTAGGGCTATTATAGTAACGATAATATAAATAAAATATATTAAGATTTAATAGCGCGATTAAATAAATAAATTATCATACTACCCTCGATCTAAATAATTAATATATATTATAGTATCCTAGAACAACGAATCGTAGTTATTTATATATTAATTTCTAATAGGTATCCTCCGTATATAAAATTATATTAATTTTTATATTAAGCCTTTATTTAGATCTTATCCCTTAACGAATTTTATTCTTATTTTAATTATTAATATTTATTTACCCGCCTAATATTTTCGTTAAAGTTTTTAAAAGTTTAATATTCTTCGTCTATAAAGTAATACACTTATTATATATAGTATATAAATTAGTTATTAAATAATTTAAATTATAATTTATCGAGGGATAATATAGGAAATAAATTTATTAGAGAATATATATATTAGATAACTTTCTATAGTTTTTTATAAAGCGCTAATTATACTACTCTAAAATCGTATATCCTTAAAAAGGTTTTAGTAATAGATTTTATAAACTAGATACAAAAAGAGTACTTTTAGAATTAATAAATCGAAAATCTTTTAATATCTTTTAATTTCCCGGAGTATTTTCGCTAATAGGGATTAGTACCTTAATTAGGATAAGAATAATTAATAATAATATAAAATTTACTACCCGGCTTTATACGTCGTCGGGTAGATATAGGAATTTAATTTATTTTTCCCCTTTTATTTCGCTTAGCCTTAAGGATATAAGAAGCGGCTTTATATAGAAATTTATTAGGTATTAATCTTATAATAGTTTTACTACTAGGTAGAGGTTAAATTAATAAAGAATTAATACTCGAGCCCTCTCTATTATTTTATAATATTATTTAAATTAATTAAAGGCCTTTTCCTTTCCTTATTTATATATATTAATATATTATTTATATAGAATTATAGAGGGGAAAATACGTATTATTTCTAGTTATATTTATATATTTAGATTTATCTTTAGGTTTACCTTTAAGTTTACTTTTAAATTTATTTTTAAATTTAAATTTCTATACTTTAGAGGCTTTATAAATAATTAGAGATTAATATAAAGATTATAATAAAGCCGGAAGGGAAGTAATATATTTATTATTTTATAGGGTCTTTAAATTCCTTTAAGGCCGGTCGCGTCTATTAACGATTATATCTAGATTTATAAATTAATATAAAGATTAAGATAAAGCTAGGATATATAATAAAATAATAAATATTTATTTTTAGTTATATTCTTAGCGTTTTTTCTCTTTATAGGCTCTTTATTTTTTACTACCTACTAATTTTTTATTTAACGAGTAGTCGGGGTATTAAATTCTAATTTAATATTATTTTTAAGTTATCGACGAGTATTAAGAGATATTATATTAATATTTAATATTATATTCGGCGGTAACGGATCCTCGTTTATATCCGAGTTAATTTCCGAGTTTTAGAAAAGATATTCGAATCCTTAATTTATATAATTTCTGTATACTACGTTAGAATATTTATAATTATATATTAAATTCCGGTTTAAGTATAATATATACGACCTTAAACCTAAATTAGTTTAATTATTAGGATTATTTTTATCTTTATCCTAATCTACTTCTAGTATTATAAGATTAATTTAATTCGATTCGTCTAGTTCTTTTTATAATACCGATTTTCCTTTTTTATTTAAATTCTTTAGCGGTATTAACGTTTTTTTATTCTTTATATAACCCTCCTTTTTATTTTTATCTTCGAGAATATAAAAGAGTTTATTCTATTTATAGTATTAATATACGTTAATTAGATTAGAGTTATTATATAGGTATAAATAGTAAATAACCCGATACTCGTATTCTATATAAAACTAATTTAATTCTAAACTATTATTATTATTAGGCTAGTTTTTACGATTATACCAATTATTATTTTACGTTATTTCGTAGGATATTAATAAAGTATATAATATAAATAGCGAATTAAAGGGTTCTCGATTTTATTAACCTCTAAAAGGTATTTAAAAGCGATTTTCATAAACGAAATTAAAGATATTATATCCTATCCCTCCGACTCCTAGTAATTAAGGTACGGTCTATTATATTTTATATATTTCGTAAATATAGTTTATTTTAAGATTTATATTAATGATTTTATTTATAATAAAGGATCTATTATAAGGCCTAGTCCCGAATAAAAAGTTTATAATATAAGCGACTATATTTAATAAATTAAATTAATATAATTTATTTTAATTTTTATCCCGGTAATTTTATACTTATTTTAAATATATCCGATACTATAAATCTATCGCCTTAAAGACGAGGTATTTATTATATTAAATATATATAGTTAATATTACTAGTAATAGTATTAAGAGTAACGACTTTATTTATTTAACTTCGAGAGGAAGTATAAAAGGTATTTTTTATTAATCGAATTAATATTATTTATCCTAATCTTTATCCTAATAATTATATTAAATAGTAATTAAATTTATAATACTATAACTCCGATAATTAAATACGTTATTAAATAGTAGTAAAATTTAGTTTAAATCGAATTTACTTAGAGAGATAAATATAAAGATAAATATAAAAATAATAATAATTAACTAGGCTATTAATAATTAATTATACTAATCTTTATATATATAATATATTAAAGATGATTTCGAATTAAGATTAACGCTTTTTTAATATTATAATTAATATAGTTTAGGTATAAGTAAAAGTAAAATAAGAAATAATAAAAATAATCGGATCTATAATATTAAAAGCGGGATTCTTAGTTATTATTTATTTTAGTTTATTCTTCGAAATTATATATTTTCGTTAAAGACCTTTATCTTTCTACGAGCTTTTATATCGTAATATATTAATATATAAACTAATTATTCGTGCTATTATTAAACGATTAATTAGATTATTTCACGATAAAATCGTAAATATTTATTTATTAATTAATCCCTATCGGAATCTATTATCTTAACGCTTTATAATAATCTTTATATTAATTCTTAATAAAGATTTTATCTCCTAGCGAAACCCTTTCTCGTTTTAATTATTAATATTTATTTACCTACCTAATATTTTCGTTAAAATCTTTAATAATTTAATATCCTTCGGCTAAAGAGTAATATATTTATTATATATAATATATAAATTAGTTATTAAATAAATTAGATTTTAATTTATTTAGAGATAATATAAGGAATAAATTTACTAAAGAATATATATATTAGATAGTCTTTTATAGCCTTTTATAAAGTATTAAATATATTATTTTAAAATCGTATATTCTTAAGAAGATTTTAGTAATAAATTTCGCGGACTAGATATAAAAAAAGTATTTTTAAATTAATAAATCGAAAGTCTTTTAATATCTTTTAATTTCCCGGAGTATTTTCGCTAATAGGGATTAGTACCTTAATTAGGATAAGAATAATTAATAATAATATAAAATTTACTACCCGGCTTTATACGTCGTTGGGTAGATATAGGAATTTAATTTATTCTTCCCCTCCTCCTTTTTAGGGCTCAAGCGCGGTCTTTAAATAAAGATTTAAATAGAATTTTAACCGCCTATATTTTTATAAAGATTTAATTAATAAATAAAGAGCCTTAAAATAAAAGCGTAGTTAATATTAATATCTAGAAGTTAATATAAGAGTTATAGTATATCTAATATAAAGAAAAGGCTTATAAATTTAGATACTTTTAATACTTTTATATATAGAGTTTTATACTTTAAGACCTTAATAAATTATATAATATTAATATAATTATTACGATAAAACTAAGATTAAGGTAAATTATTTATTATTTTATTTTATTCTAGTTTTTCCTAAAGGACGTCCGCGTCTCGAAGGAGCCTTTATAATAACGGATTAATATAAAGATTACGATAAAGCTAGGATATATAGTAAGATAACGAATTTTTATCTTTAGTTATAATTTTAGTTTTTTATACTTTACTCGTCTTTTCTTTCTCTTTTATTATTTTTTAATTTATTTTTAAATTCCTAAAGATTATTTAACGAGTAATATATATTTTTTTAATAATACTCTTTAAATAATCGAGAGGTATTTCGCCCGTATTAGGTCTTAGTAGATTATTTTTATTAATATAAAGAATCTACTTTAATTATTTATTATTACGGGTTTTATCCCGATTTTTATTTTAATTAAAAGGGTTTTAAATATCCTCCTTTATTATTATATCTTTTATATTTTAATTATTATAGGAGTAATCGAGTATAAAGTAATTTAAATTATTTTACCGGTAGTTCTTATACCCTCGGAAAATAGAATTAACTTCTTTTAAATAAAAATATAGGATACGCTCTTTTATATAATTTATATAAGATTTAATATTATTAAATTTAAGTTTATTTTAATTATTTAGGGCCGAATTATCCTAATCTTTATCCTAATTATTATTCTTTTAGTAGTCTTCGGGTATTATTAATTAAATTTAGATATTATTCGAGGAATTAACCGGATAAAGATAATAAAGATATATATTCCTTATTTTATAATCCTACTTTTCGATAATATATTCGTAATTATTATATTAGTATTTTTAGTATAGTCGTTAATATTTAGGATTATCCTTAACTTATTCGTATATATTATTATTATTTATATAGTTTATATAGCCTTCTAACCTTATTATATCGTTATTATTATCGACGGTCGCCTCGTTATCGTCGCTAGTACTATTATTATCTTTAATTTTAATATCTTTACCCGAGTTATATTTATTATCTTCTACTCTATTCTTAGGTATAAGTAGTTTATATAGTTAAATAAATATCGGTTAAATTATATCCTTTAATTTAGGGTAGATAAGTTAAAAGAATTAATCTAGTGTATTTAATTAATTCGTATTAACGATATCGTCGAAGTCGACTTATTCTTATATAGGACCGAATAACTATAGTTTATATATTTTATTAAAACTATTTATCTTAATATTTATATTATAAAATTTACCGGAAGGTTAGGGTTATTTTATATATCTTTTATTCTAAAGCCCTAGTATTTAGGCGATTATTATAGATTTTATTAATATTATTTATCTTAATCTATATCCTAGTAATTTTATTACTTTATATAATAGATTAATTACTTTATAATTTAGAGGCTAAGGAGCTATTTTCTATAAATTAAATTAATATTAATTATCCTAATCTTTGTCCTAATATATTTATTTAATATTTTAAATATTAACGATTATATAATTATAATAGCTTAATATCTTATTAGTTTATAATTTATTTTTATTTAATTTTACTTTATTTATAAAGACTAAAGTACGGATAAACGTAGAGAAGATTATAACTAATTAATTTATTAATAACTAAATATACCGGCCTTATATATATAAATATATTATATAGTATTTTAAATTAAGATAAATACTTTTCTAATAACGTAGTTAATATAGTTTCGGTATAGAGGAAAGCGAGGTTATAAATAAATAGAATAATCGGATTTATAATACTAAAAACGGGATCCTTAATTATTATTTACTTTAGTCCTATAATAAAAAGTTATACTCCTTCGGTAACGACTTTTATATTAAAATAATCTTTTATCCTATTTTATATTAATAAACTATAGTATTAATCGTAGTAATTATAAACGATTAATAAATTATTTTAAAATAAAATCGAAAGTCTAAAAGTTTATAATTAAATCTAAATTTCGTAGTAAAAGTAGCGGTACTAGTTTAATCGATATAAAGATTAAGATAAATATAATAAAGCGTCGATCTTTGGATATTAATTATAATATATTCTTACCTAGTATATATAGTCTTTAATCGCCGTATAAACTATATATCCTTCGGGGTTATAGTAATCCGTTTATTATAAATTATATAAAGATTAATTACTACGATTAAAATTAATATTATATATTTATAAAGATAATACTAGGTTATTTATTTACGAGTTTTTTAATTAATATCGCCTCTAAGGCCTCCTATAACGCGTTTAAACCTATAAATTATATACGAAAATAACGTTTATAAGAGGTATATATAATTTCGTATATAAGGCGCGTAAAGGGTAGCTTCGGGATTAAAAAATTAATAGTTTTCTAAAGAAACCTGATTTTTTATAAAATAATAACTAAAGAATTAAATTAAATAGTAATTTAATTATAAAGGTCCTATTAACTACTACTCTTTAATCTTTTATTTTATACCGCGATTTTCTTTACCCGGGGTTTCTTTATATATATTTTTTATATATTAAATACTTTCCTCGCTACCTTTAAATTCCGTTACGTTTTTAATAATTAAGGGCTTTAATTTACTCTCGCGTTATTATTAAAATTATCGAGTAATTTAAAATTAATATCGGCTATACTTTTATTAACGGTTAAAGATATAATTATTAACCTAAATTAATAAAGATTTAGTTAAATCTTAAAAGGAATTTCTAAAAAAGAGTTAGAATATTAATTTATTATATATTTAAAGTTACTTTTTAGCGGGATATTAACCTAAAATATATAAAATAAATATAAATCTATCTCTATAATCTTCTTATCCGGTATTAATATAATTAAATTATAACTACTGTATATAGCGTACCTCTATAGACTATATAATTATAAAAGAGTTAATAATTTCTTTTATTTTCCTACCTTCTTTACTAGTTTTTAAAATACGTATTTAGAATATTTTAAAATAGTAGTTTCGCTATTAATAATTTTAAATTTAATAGTTAATATTCTTCTATTTTTAGTTTAATTATTTAAAATACTTCTTTTATAAGGAGTTTAATAATTAAAAGTTCTAATAAATACTATTATATATATATAGTAGAAATAACTACCGTTTTTCTCGAATAGTTTTATAAATAAAAGTAGTATCGTGCCTAAAAGATTAAATAAGAGAATTAGAAATATAAGGGTTATATATTTAATTTTTTTTAAACGTCGCCTAAACCGGCTCTAGAATAAAAGTTCTTTTATAATAATATTATAGTAGGTATAGGGGAGCCGAGAAATATTTATAAAAGATATAACCGAATAATTATAAAGATTAATACTTAGAATAGTATAAAAACGTATTTTATATTAAATTAATATAAAAGGAAAGTTTTATATTTAGGTATAAAATCGATCTAGACTATATTATTCTTTAAAGACTAAATATATTCTAACCCGCTTAGTATATAGGTATAAAGATTTATATAAAGATTTATAATCTTAATTATAAAGAAGTAAAAGAAAGGTTAATATATTATAATTTAATAGTCGAAAAGTAATATTTAAGGACTTCCTTAAATTATTTATATAAATAATTATCGGGCTTAAGCTCTCTTTACGATTTATTAATAATATCGATATATAACGAGTATTTAAATATACGAATTCGTTAATTACTCTCTCTTTTATATTTATAATTAAAAATTATATTATAAAGAAGTATAACGATATTTAAAATTAACTCCTTCGGAATTTATTTAATAACGGTACGAAAGTTATTATAATACTAGACTTATAGTCTTTTAAAAACCGATAAAGTTATATAATTATAAATATATACTTTATCGACTAGTAATAATAGTACTATAAGGTACTCCTAGTTTTTAAATATATAAAGAGAAAGTATAATAATATTAACCTAGTCTTATACTTAAATATTATTATTTATCGTTATAAATTAAAGGATTAGATAATATTAATTATTACGGATAACGTCTTTAATAATAATAGTATATATTAAACCCTCGAAATTATATTACCGGAGGAAAAGGCCTAGTTTTTAATTATAAAGAAAGAACTAGAAAATAAGATCCGCGATTTTTATAATAATTAAAATACTTTTACGAATACCGGAATTTATTATATTTTATATTTTTTATATATTATTTAGCTAGGCTTAAAGGAACTTTTTAAGATAATTAAAATTTTATTAATAAATAAAGACTTTTAGAAGGATTAAGACGATAAAATAAATAAATAAAAACTTTCTAAAATAGAGAAAAAACCTAGGATCCCGTTTACTTTAGTAAAGGTACTTCCGTATTTTAAATAATATATTAATTATTATACCGATATTTATTTCTTTATTAATATTAAGGGATATAAATTCGTAAAGCCTTTACCTACCTTAATAAAAGTAGTTAACGGCGCGAGCGCTTTTAAGATATCTAAAAACGGTTAAATAACGAGAAATATTAATTAGCCGGGCCGAATTAGATATAAAGGATATACGATAAGAAACGTTAAAATAAATTTATAATATTAAAACTCTTCTAGGACGTAGCGATTAAATAAGATTTAATTTATTATATATTAATCCGCGCCTTAAAGCTAAGGCCGGCGTTAGAGGAATTTTTCCGTAAATAAACGGAATAACTATAATTAAATAAGGATAAATAAATTTAGGTAAAATATCTTATCGAATTTTATAAACCGTTCTATTAGTATATATAAGCGATAGGTATATTATATACGCCGATTATTTATATAATTTTTTCGGTTTATAACGCGTTATTTAATTATATTAAAAGTAAAGAAAAAAAGTTTATAAAGAAGATTTATTTTAAAAAAAGTTTATATTAAAGGGTCTAAAAAAAGTATAGGATAAATTTAACTAGTATTATTCTTAAACCTAGTCAACTTTAGGCGGGTTATACGGTATAATAACTCTTTTAAAATTAATTCGAAAAACGATTATATTTAAAGACTAGGGATAGAATAAAGAGACTAGGTAAAAATAGGAGGATTTTTATTAAAAATAATTTAAGGAGTAATTCGACCGGCGCCCGTAAATTATTTAATAAAAGAAAATCTACACTAAAAAATACGTCGAGGTAAATAATTTTAAATATTTAATTAAGGGTAAAAATAAGGCGTTATCGAACCCGAAAAATTAGAGTAAAGAATTTCGAAAATACCGGGAAACGAGTAAGTCTTTTATTTATATTAATTTTTATATCGATAAATATACCTACTAATTATATATAGTATTTAGTAACGATAATAATAAATTTATATTTAATAAATAAAAGGACCTTTCGCTAGTATTTAATTATCTCTTTTATACGGCCTATAATATCTTAACCGTACTTTATATAGGCGTTAAATACGAGCGAGTATTTAATATTATTATTTAATTATATATAGCCTAAAAATCTTATAGTCTTAAAATATTCTTAACTTTTATAATTCTTAATCGCTTTTAATTTAAAAAAAACGAAGTAGTAGTATCTTAATAGGATTTAAACTACGAAGAAATAATAACTCTTAAAGAGTACGAAGTAGAGGTATAAAGACGGGAGGAGACTACGATAAAGAATAATAATAACTTTATAAATAACGAAGACGAAGGCGGGTATAATAATCTTATAGACAAAGCTACCGTTTTAAGATTTAATAATAAGGACGAGGGAAATAAAGAATCTTTAACTTTAATTATTAATTTAATTTATAATTAAAGAAGAGTTAAAGAATCTAGCCCCTAGGTAAAAATTTATAAAGTAATATAAATATATATAAAAACTATATTAATAGTGAAAAGGCTCGGGAAAGTAATTTAAAAGTTAAAGTTTCCGAGTACCGAATAAACGGGAGTAATTTAAACGTATATATTTTATTTAAAACTCTACGTTTAATTATTTAATAAAAAGGAAGAAATCGAATATAAAATTATTCTTTAAGCCGGAGGTAATTAATAGGCTTAGAGGGTTAAAGAATAAATAAGAAAATAAATAAATTTTATTAAAATTATATAAAGAACCTAGTTTTATTTTAAAATCTTTAAAGAGTTATAGAAAGACGAGTAGAGCTTCGAAGTATAAAAGGAGTTAAAGAAGATATAAAGAATAAAAATATATAATATAAATCGAATAAGGCTAGTATAAAGATTAATATAATTACGACTAAAAACTTTATAAACTAGTTATATTAAATATTTAAATATATAACTAGATATACCCTTTACGTTTATATTTAAAACTTTATTCGATAATATAACCTCCTTTTAATTTAAAGGGGGCCTTAAAAATACTCCCGATTCGATAATTTATATTATCCCCTTCGAAATCTTCTCTTAATCTTTAAAACGAATAATATCCTTCGTCTTTTTTATAATCTAGGTATACTCCGGCCCTAGTATTATCCTAAACGCTTTCCGCGCCTCTTTTATATTTTTATTCGGTCTCTAGTTATACTTTTCGTATTTATAATTATCGGGATAAAGATAATATAATTCTAATATTATAACCTACCCGTTATTAACTTAAATAAATATAAAACTTATATTTATTCTATAATACCGATTTTATTTATTAAAATTATATCGTTTATATCTTTTTAAATTCGTATTAAACTAGGCGGTTATATTCTTTTAAATAGTATATTCGGTAAGAGTAAAAATATAATAAATTTATAAGTCCCTCTTTAGTAAGCCTTTTCGTTTATATTAATTCATAATTAATATATAACCGGATAAAGATTAGTATAAATAATATACTTTAAAATTATATCTTTTATAATACGAAAACTCTTTATATATATATACGCGAAGACGGTATTTATCGTAGTAATTAATTTTAGCGCGGAGTAATTTAAATATTATAATCTAGTATCCTCTAATAATATTATAAGTTAATCGGTCCCCGGATTTTACCTATAGATTAAATAAGGCCTAAATATTACTAGTCTCGGTTTACTTTTTATTTTCGCTTTAAATACTATAGGTTTCGTCTTAATTTAATTATTAATATATTTTAAAAATATAATTACTAACGTCTAAAGAGTTATTAATATTCTTTAATAACTATTTATCGATCTAATTTATATCCTTATTATCGTTAATTATTATTTCTTTAATTAACGAAACCTTATTTACCTAGGTAATAACCTACCTATATTTACCTATAATAATCCTATTATATATTAATAGTATCCGCTTTAAATAGGATATATTAATATAAAGATTAGTATAAACTTTTTATTAATTATTTAGATTTTAGCCTACTTTAGTAGTCTTTATTATTCTTATTCTAAAAGAATATTCTATTTTTATTAATTTTTTATTTTCTTTTAGGCTCGCTAAACTACTTTCGTATTTATAATTTTTATATATTTAATAACGGCGTCTACCTTTAATAATAGCGAAAGGTGTTTTTTTAATTTTATTATATTAAGGTTCCTAGAAAGTTATTCTTCGGCTTTTCTCTTTAGTTATAAACTTAATATACGCCCTCTCTAACCTCTTCGTAATATAGAATTTCCGAGAGGATTTATTCTATTAACTATTAGTATTAACTATTTATATTAAATATATAAGATTAATATTTCCGACGATTTATAGTTTAATATTAAGCCGAAGTCGTACCTAGATATTAATTAGTCTCACGTTTCTTTTTCTTTAATTATAATTTATTATTTATTTAGGCTTTAGATTATTCTTCTTTATAATATACTAGTTATTATTATAAAGAGTTTTACTATAAAGAAAGGCCGTAGATACTAGTCTAATTATTTATATTAATTTTTATATTATTTAAATTAGGATATCGATCTAAAATCTTATTTAAGAGTAATTAATAATAAGAGTTATATAATCTAGTAATAAATAAATAGGGTTTACTACCGAATTAAATACGATAATATAAAAACCGATAATTAAATAATTAAATAGTAAAGGAGTTAAACGATTTAACGAAGTTATTTATAAGATAGGTAGTTCGTTGAGTCTAGAAATAAAAGAAAAGCGGAGGCGTTTTAGAGAGCCGTTACTAACGCGGCGCTAGTAATAAATTTAACGGGTAATAACGTTATTAAATATAAATAACTTTAACGATCTTTATATATAAATACTACGTAGCTAGTATATAGTAAATTCTATATTAAATTCTATAATCTATTTTAATTAAGTAGTATACTTTTATTCGAAAAATTTAATATATATTAATTAGTATTAATTAAATTTATAAATATATATCCTTCCTTATAAAGTGCTCGTTTTACTACGGTAGTATTAAAATAAATCTTTTTTTTATTAATTTAAGACGTATTTTAGAGACTTAAAATATATTAATATTTATTATTAATCGCGATATAAATAAAGATTAATATAACTAGTAAGTGTACTAAATAGATATTTAGGTTTATTTATATTATTAACCCTACCTAGGAAGGGAGGAAGGGAATAGTAGGTAATTTTTTTTCTTTTTTAATAATCCCTACTCCTTCCCTTCCGCTCCCTTCTCTATTAAAAGAGAAGGGAGCGAGGGTTATTCCCTTCCCTTACTTTCCCTATTCCGTAGTATAGAGTTATATACGAGGGTATAGTAGGATTATTATAGAACTATATATTAATATATAATAAGACTATATATACTCTATTACTAAAATACTCTATAATATATTTTATAATATACTTTATAATATACTCTATTACTACTCTATAGTATATTTTATTATTATTTTATTATAAAATAATAGTATATTATATATACCTACGCCCCGTTAAAGATATTAATATATTATATATATCTACGCCCCGCTACCTTTATAATATTATTATTTATCGATATAAGATTCTAGCCTTAATATCGCGGGAGTTTTCACTTTTAATAATTTTATATCGAGTTAATATTCCCCCGTTTTATTAGAATCTTTAAAGATTAATTTTATTATTAAATTTAAGATTTAAAAATTATTTAATAATAAACCCCGTAATTACTTTATATTTTTTATATTATTATTAAGCCGCTAACTCTATATTAACGATTTTAGATATTATAGTTTTAATTTTTTAAATCTTTTTAAAGAAAAGACTTATTATTTATTACGAGGTAGACTTTAGTAGGAGTATTACTATAAATATTTATTAAAACGGCGGGCTAAGCCCTACCGTTAATCTTATCGGGACTAGAGTAACTCTAGGATTCTAATATATTAGAGCCAAATTCTTTATAGAATAATTAATATCTTTTATATTATATATTATTATATTAACCCCTTGTTAAATAGTAGTAATAATTATACTAACGTAGAACTATACCTCTTCTATATTAGTGAGAATGATTATACTAGTTATAAGTAGTAAAATAACCTCTAAAACGGCTAATATACTCTCTATTAATTACTATATTTAAAATAGTTTACTCCGTATCGATAGCGAGCTTTACCTACGTTATATTTATTTAGCGCTTCCGTATCGTACCCTATTACCTTGAATAAATATTTTTAAACTCTTTATTAAGTTATTAAAATAGCCTATTTAATACCCTTTTTATTTAGGGTATTTATAATAAATATTAAACTAAGTATTTAGAACGTCCCTTTATTTATTTCCTTTTTATTAATATAGTTATTTATTTTAATAAACTACCTATTAAGTAAACGTCTAGCCTAATAAATATATTACTAGTTATATCTCTTACGCTTCCGCTATAGAAAAAAGAATATTAGAATACTAGTTTTTTAATACTACTCTTATTATTCGCCTAGTATTACTACTTTTAGTATTTATTATTAATTATTACTTTAATTATTACCCTAGAAGAAGTTTAGTTAAGCTTTACTACGGTTGATTTTATTTTTTATTTATAAGAATTTCTATTATTAAATAAATTCATCCTAAAATAAATAAAAGTTACTTTTAATATTAGACGAGTAATTACCTAGATAATTATACGGTCTTTTTATCCTCCTACTAAAGTACCTCTTTAATATTTATTAAAGAGGGGCCGGAAAGCGAAGTAGTCTAATAACGACCTTTCGGAGTACGTTAAGTTTAAATAACCTACTATATAGTTACTTTAGATTATGAATAAGACGTCCGTAATACCGTTGATCGGTATTTTCCGAAGGGATATTAAAGAGCTACGTTAATACCTATAAAAGAAGTAATCTTTAAAGAACGAATTTAAAAATAAAGAAATTATAACTCCTCCCGAGCCCGAGTAACCTACTATAAATTCCGAATAAATAATATAATTTATAGAATCGCTAGAAATTTAGGCCCTTATTATTAGGTTAGTAGTTAAAATAAAGGAAGGCCCGGTAGGACCTTAAGGTTTATTAGGAATAAATAACTTAACTAGTTAAAACGGTACTAGTACTAGGGTAAGCGCCTAGAATAAATTAAAACTCGAAGAGATTAAATTCTTCGACTTTAAGGGCGATAAGAAGGATGATCTATTTACTTTAAAAAAGTATACTATATATAAAAACGTTTTCGACTTTAAGGATCGCGTTAACGATATAATTAAATAATACGACGAAGAGGAGGTACGAAAGTTTTTATCTTTATATCTTAAAGGAGTAACCCTTAAATAGTTCTCGAATAAATTAAATATAAATATTAAAGTATTAATACGTACCTTCGCTAGCCCTAAATAACTAAATCGTTTTATTAAATAATTTAAAATAAAGACGTTAGAAGTTATACGTAAACTTCGTTTTAATAAATATAAATTCGTTTAAATACGTATTAATAAAACGCCTAGGTAGTATATAAATAAAATATTTAATTTAACTAAGACCGCCGATATTCCTAGTATATATTAATAAATATTTATAATCTACGACTATATTAGCTCTGATTTTAAATCTTTTATTAATCCGCCTAAACCTAGTATTTTACTAGATAAATTCCTTAATTTATTTAACGTTAAGGAAGAAGTCTAGCTAGGAATAATACGAAGTAATAAAACGATTAGGCCTCTACCGCCTCTTAAGCTAAAGAGTTTACGATAAAGCTAGTAGAATTATTAATAATTTAACTAGTTCCGTTTATAGTAGAACTAGTTACCTTAGGTTATTTTTTATTAATTTATTAATCCGGTTTATTAAAATATATTAAGTATCTCTTAAACGTAGTAGTAGCCTCGTTAAATTCAACCGCCACTTATTTAGTTATAGATTATTAATAGTAGTACTAGAAACGTACCTTTCCCTCCTAGAAATAAAAATTATTTTAATTATTAACCGCGCCAAGAAAACCGCAGGCTCATAACCGGTAGTTATAATTTTAACTATTTCGGGTAATAGTAAATACCCCCTAGACGTATAATTATTTACTATAAAACCGAGGTATAAGAGGACCACTCTTAAGAAGACGGTATTATAGAGTTATAAATAGAAGAATAATTTATACCTAATATTAATTACGTTAATAAATAGAGCCAGGATTAGTAGTAAAAGGATTATTATAATAAATAAGACGAAATAACCGGTTATTAGATAACTATTATCGATTCGCTTAAATAAATCGAGTATTATATTTATAAAGAGTTATTCTCTTTTAAAAACGTACTATATACGTATTTTAGAAATTAAAATTTAGGTAAGAACCCTATTAAAGCCTCCTACCCTAAATATTTAATTATAAATATTATTCAAAAAAGTAAGTAATCTTTAATAATAAACGAGAATATAAAAACCTATTACTAAGTTAAAACGAATAACGAATTACTAAAATAGAAACCTATTATTAAATTAAACTGCGACTCTTCCAAAAACACGGGAATAGAATAAACGTTTAGGAAATACTAGTACGCCGGTATTCGGGTCGGTTTAGACCCTAGAATTAAAATAGAAAAGAGTTATAAAGATATTAATTATAGAGTAATTATCGCCGATTATAAATTTATAGTACACTTCCTTCCAAAAGTTAGAATCCGCACTATAGTAACCCTACTCTAAATTACCGGTATTAGTATTAATCGTTATATTATTTTTAAATATATTATTACCTCTTTATACTTCCCCGGGAAAAATAAAAGTAGTAATGAAATAATAACCGAAACCGCCCCTAAAGAAGTCCATATTATAGATAATCTTAAAGTAAATATATTTATTAGTATAGACGTTATGGCCCCTAAAGGGATTAATATATTAGTGTCTCGATAAGTCGCCCGTATCGGTAACTACGATATAAAGTACCCTATCGACGTTTATTTAAAAGGTATAAATATGAACCGGCCGGTATATATTACGAAAATAAAGATTATCCCCCTATAAACTACGGTAATTATTAAAGTCTATAAACTTAATTTATTAATACGAGACTATTTCTTTAAACCGGTAGATACTAACCTATACCTCTTTACCGGAATCGTTAATAATAGAATGAGATTAGTATTTATAAAGAATAAGATAGATAAGTACGTTAAAATCCTTAGGAATATAAAGTTAGGCCAAGTAGTCGAGGTTTAATTTAATAACTATTATAGTATTACTATAGGCGATAACGATATTCGCGAGCTCGTTATATAAAGGCCTCTTTAAGAGTATGAAGAAACTTTTATTAAAAACGCTTTTAATAGTACGGTTATTACTAGCTCTAGTTTATTACTTCTTAAATAATTTTTAAAGAGTAAAGATATAAAGAACCTAATTAATTCCCGGCTTTCTATTTTATTAATAAAGGTAATTATTTCGGTAAAAGATAGTATCCTCCTAAACGGTATTATTATTCATAGTAAATAACCGGAGTTAGTAAAGATTATTAATTAATTCTTTATACTTTAGGTAGAAGGAGGCTTTATTAATATTCTAGAAAACGAATAAATATATATATTATTACGCGCCGACTAAGAAGATAAAGTACTTAAAATAGTATATATTTATCCTATAAATAACGAGAGCCGGAAGATTATTAACGAAACCTTTAATAAATTATATATTTAGGGACGATTTAAATAGATAATATAAACTACTTTATTTAGCTTCCTAGTCTTCGTTATTTAAATTATAAAATTAGACGGTATCAAGAAGGGCCGTATTATTATTAATATTCGAGGTTTAAATACTATAGTTATAATAAACGTCTACTATTTACTTTTATAAAATAATATAATTAACGCCGTTAAGAGTTATCGTTAAATTACCGTTATCGACGCGGCCAGTTTCTTCTATTAATGGTGTATATACTCTAAGGATAAATATAAATTTACCGTCGTATTATACCGCGGCCAAGAGACTTTTAATATTACGGTAATAGGATTTAAGAACTCGTTTACGTACGTATAATAATAAATAGACTAGATCCTATATATTTATAAAATATTCGCCCGAGTATATATTAATAATATTATAATATTCTCTTAGACCCTCGAGGATTATATTTAATACCTATATATAATATTTTCTTTATTCGTTAAATTTAATATTTTAGTTAACTCTAAAAAGGCGTTTATTGGTTATTTATTAATTATACTACTTGGCTAGAAGGTTAACTCGTTCGGGTTATTAATTTCTAAAGAAAAGTTTATAGTTATTAAATAACTAGTTTTCTCTTAAATATTAATAGTACTTAAGACGTACCTAAGAATAATTAATTAATTAAGAGATTATATTAAAGATTATACTACTCTAGCCAGGCCTTTATAAAATAAGAAAACCGTATTATTAAATAAAATACCCCCTATAAGCGCTTAACGATAAGAATATATTAAAAAGACTAGTTTTAAATCACTTTCCCTATAGGAGATCCGTTTATTTAAAGTTATTTAAAATACTCTTTCTAAATCTTTCTTTTTATACTATTTCGATGATAAAAAGGAACTATTTATCGACCTTAATACTAGTAAGGAATTCGGTTACGGGGTTATAATTTATTATATTATAAAAGAACTAAAAAGCCCTTATCCCGACTAGAAATAAATTTAGTTTATCCTTTTCTTTAATTAACTCTTTAAGGATATAGAAATACGTTATTAACCTACTAAAATAAAACTAGTAGGAATAATATAAATATTTATTAAAATTAAATATATAGTCGAATTAATCTCTAAGACGGTCGTTTATACTAATTATAAAGCTACGCTTAATATAACTAAATAAACAAATATAACTACTTTATCTACGGTAAAGATTAATTTACGTATCGTACGGGCCTTAGATTATATTCAGTGTTTTTAAAATATAAAGATCCGTTATAAACTTAGTATTAAATATATAGTACTAGACGCTCTATCCCGACTATAATAGAAAGACATAGTTAAGGACTTTTTAGAAAGCGAGCTAGATATACTCTAAATATATATATATAAAGTCTATATATTAGTAGAAATAAACGCGTAGTTTAAATAAGAATTATTTTAAGGGTACTAGAATAACGACTATTAAACTAAAATAAATTATATATTTAATTATAACGTAGAAACCGGCGAGGATACCGTAGATCTTCCTTTTTCGAAGAGGGATAACGGCTTAATATAATATATTAATAATTTAGTTATTAATCGCGTATATACGCCGGAGCGCCTATATATACCTTCTTTATATATTAAAACTATATTTGACGTCGTATATTCTAACTTATATATAGGAAGATATAAATACTATAAGATAATAACTAGGCACTAGTATATATATAAATTAAATAAAAAACTAAAGGAGTATTTACGATATTATTTATAATACTAGTTATTTAGTACTCCTAGGTATAAATCTTATAAAGTATTATAATTTATTCTTATACTACCCTCTTTTTTTTATATAATTTTTATCGATTTTATCCTAGCCTTACCCCTTTCGTAGGAAGGATTCGATAATATTATAACTATTATATATAAATTTTCCCGAAAGGTGACCGCGATTCTAGGAAAATTAATATAAAAGGTAAAGTAATAAATATATATACTTTTACGTCGTTTATACTTAGTGGACTAAGGTATTCCGAAGGCTATTCTTTCCGACCGCGACTAGAAATTTATAAATACTCTATAAAAGACTTTATTTAATAAATTTAGGGTAAATTTAATATTTTCTACTACCTATTATCTATAAACGGATAAATTAAGCGAGTATATAAATTAAATTAATTAAAATTATATTACGATTTTAAATCGTTATTTTATAAAACCCTAAAGCCTAGGAAGAGGTACTATCTTTTATAATTATATAATATAATAATATATTCTCTTAGCTCATTAACTATACCCTAAATAAAATAGTTTTTAATTTTATTATTAATAACGCGTTAGACCTAGGAAGCTAGGAGAATAATATTTTATTAAAAAAATTAATATATATTTAAACTTCGGATATAATTACTTATATTTAAATATATAATAAAGAGTATTATAATTATATTTATTACTTTTATTACTTCCGTTAAAGGGACTAGGCCTTACTACGTTTATATAAAAATTATAATATTCCGGTAAATAAACTTACTAGTTATAAATATAATTAGTAAATAACTAGGCTATTCAAGATTCTTAATTATATCGGTAGGCTCGTATACCGCCTTAATATCCCGGAAAATTAAAAGATTCATAACGTATTTTTAATAATATAATTAAAGTAGTACTTATTACCCGATAAAGACTCTTTTAAATATCTACGACCTATTAATCTTAGAGTAGTAGAAACCGAGCGAGACGACTTAAAGCTAGAATAAGAACTAAAGTATATCCTCGATAAACGCGTTATTAAAAAGGGGAAGGGTTATACTACCGAATATCTCTTATCCTAAAAAGACTAGGGATCTATATAGGACCGTTAGATAAATACTAAGAATATTTTCGCGGGCGAACTCATTAAGGAATACGAATAATAGATTAAATACTAAACTAAATTCTTCTTCTAGGGTCGATAACTCTAGAAGTATAATTATATTTCTCTTTTATATTATCGCCCTTTACCTACCTTTATTAGGAAATAGCCGTTATATTAAATCTATTTATCGAGCTCTATTTAGAGCACGGGTACTACGATAATATTAAAGGAGTATTATATCGAGAACCGGTAAAACTACTCTTTAATAGTTTTAAATTATTCACTTAATCGCACGCAGAGTTATATGGCCCGAATATTTTAATATAATATTACTTATATACTTTTTTATATAGATTTAGGTATATACCCCTCGTTATCGTTATTTCTTAATTAAATAATATACTTATATAGGAAAGAGCTTCGGATAATATAAAAATTATATAATTAATTTACCGAATCGGGACTAGCTCCGCGCTAAAATAATTTTAATTCTAAAAATACCGTTAAACGACTTTTATTTAGATCTGGCCTAGATCTAGCCTAGATTTATATTAAGACTTTATTTTATTAATATATATTTAAGGCCCTAGTCCTTTAGTACTAATACTCTTATAATATTATATATATATACTCTTATTTCATTAATATTATAACTCCTATCGTTAGTTGCCTACGTTATTTTTATACCGCCCTATCGCTTTACCTTATTATCGCGATTTTAATACTAAGTTTTACGGCTCTACGTTAAGTTTTAAAACTCTACGGGCCTACCCGTAATTAGTCGATAATTTAGAATATATACTATTTATTTATTTACTTCTATATATAGACGCTATTTACGTCATTACTTATATAAGCGTATTAACGAGGGCGTTAACTTCTTTCTTTTAAATTAGGCGATTTATCACGGGGTAGACTTTAGTAGGAGTATTATTATAAATATTTATTAAAACGACGGGCTAAGCCTTACCGCTAGCTCTATCGGGATTAGGGTAACTCTAAGATTCTAATATATTAGGGCCAAATCCTCTATAAAATAATTAATATCTTTTATATTATATATTATTATATTGACCCCTTATTATTATTATTATAATATCGGGTTTAACCTCGGGACGTCTAGAAGAATTTAATAATAATAATATTAATTAAACCCCCTCCGACGACCCCTATTATAAAGATAATAACGAATTCGAAGGTATTATTATCTTTAAAAAGATTTTAAATATATAGTTTAAAGTTATTAAAGAAAAAAACTATTACTTTAAATAATAATAAAAATTAAAAGTAATATAAATTTAAAATTAAAGATTATATAATCTTATTATTTTTATACTCGCTAGCGGAGTATTAATAGAATCTATTATTTATAATAAAAGTCCTTTAATTATTACGCCTACTAGTAGAATAATAATAAGTTTAATTATATTTAATAAGAATATCCCTATTAGGGCGAAAATACTACGCTTTAATAAAATATATTTTTATAAAAATATAAGCGAAGGTAAATATTTACGCTAGTTCCGCGACGTAAATATTAAATTTTTAATTAATTTTAAATATTTTACTACCGATTATTTAAAGATTATATATTATATAAATTTATTAGAAAGTAACCCTTTAACGTAGTAATATAAATACTATAATTTATATAATTTAATTAGTATTATATTTAACTTCTTTAAGAAGTTTCTTTTTAATTTAATAATAAATTTAATTAACCGTCGTCTCCTCGTCTACGAGAAGTAGGAGGAAGTTAAATAATAGTTTTATTAAAAAGTATCGTTATTTAAGACTTATTTTAAAGAAATAAAGATTTAATTACCCCCGTTCTCGGAGGAGTATAGAGTAAATTTCTTTTTAGTTAAATTTAAATTTAAATTTAAAAATAAGATTTTTAATACTAGTAATATATTTATTTAAAGAGAAGAAATTCTTACCTAGGTTATTATATAAGAAAAGAATTTAGAGTATATATAATTAATAAATAGTTTTAATTTTAATTCGGGTTCCTAATTAAAGAACCCTAATAAAGGAAAAATATAATAAACCGAATTATTAAATTTAATACCGGCGATAATATTAAATAGGTATATTTAAAAGAGAAGAGTAATAAACGTAAAGTTAATATTATTAATTCTTCGTATAAGAAGATTATCTATTATTATTATAAAATAGAAAGTTATATTAAATCTAAATATCCCGATATAAATAAACTAGTTATAAATATCGATATAATATTAATAAAAAATAATTAAGTTTAATTTACGCCTCGGAAGAAAAGTAAGAAAAAAATTAATAAAAGTATACTCTTTTATTCTTTCTAAAGATTAAATTACTCTTTAAAATAAAATTAAATAACTTATTACTTTAATTAACTCTAAAATATAAATTAATTAAATTTTATAGCGGTTCGTCGTTAAAAATAATTTAGAACCTTATAACACTACTTTATCGCTAGTTAAAGTAATTAATAAATAAAGTATATATTATTATAATACGTATTAATTAGATTATTAAATAGTCGATAATTAAAATTAAGGGCGTAAATATAATATTTTATTCTATATTATAAATTTTAAAGATTTAGATATTATTCTAGATATATTTAAATTATATTAATTAAAGATATTAATTAATTCTAAAGCGGACTAATAGCGGTTTAAAATTAATTCTAATAATTTATAAATTAAAGAACTAGTTAAACTCACTAGTAATTAAAAATAAACCGAATATATTCGCGGTTATATATATTATAATAATATAAAGTAAATAGGAAGAACTTCTTTACCTAAAGATTCCTAAGGAATTTATAAAATTTTATAAATTTTTTTTTAATAAAAAAGCGAGTACCCTATTTATTTTTAAATAAAAGAATTACGTTATTAAAATAAAAATTAATAAAGAACTACTTTATAAACCTCTTTATAATTTATTTTAAATTAAATTATCGGAGTTATAATACTATTTAGAATCCTTACTCTATAAGGGCTAGATTCGTTATTTAATCTTTTTAATTAAAATACTTATTCTTTTTATATTTAAAAAGAATAATAAATTATATTTTTATATTAATTATCGGGGCTTAGATACGGTAATTATTAAAAATTAATACCCGCTACCTTTAATCACCGAGATATTAGACCGTTTATACGATTTTAAAATCTTTACGAAGTTAAATCTTAAGGATATTTATTATAAGATTCGGATTAAGGAAAACGATAAATAGAAAATTATTTTCCGAACTCGTTATAATTATTTCGAATATTTAGTTATACCTTTTAGGCTCGTTAACGTACCGGCGATATTTTAAACTTATATTAATTATATATTTATAAATTTAATAGATATAATATATATAGTATATCTAGATAATATCCTAATTTATAGTATTAATCTAGCGGAATATTAACGGTATATTAAATAAATATTTAAACGATTATATTAATTCTAGTTATTTATTAACCTTAAAAAGTATTAATTTAATACCGAAATAGTCGAGTTTTTAAGTTTTATTATATTTATTAATAAAGTAATTATAAACCCGGAACGTATTAAGATTATTAAGGAATAATCTTAACCGAAAATATATCGGGAGGTATAAATCTTTTTAGACTTCGTTAATTTTTATAGGCGGTTTATCTATAATTATTTTAATATAACTACGTCGTTTATTAACTTATTTAAAGGTAGTAAAATAAATGAAAAAATAAATCCGTTAAAATAAATAGACGGCGCTACGGAAGTATTTTAAATCTTATAAAATATATTCGTAAATATGTTTTTTCTACACTATTATAATCTAACTAAATAATTACGTATAAAAATAGATACTTTTAATTTTAGCTTTAACTCTATATTATTATAATAAAATAAAGATAGTTATTAATATTTTATAATATTCTAGTTACGGAAATTAAATCCCCTAAAATAAAATTATAAAATTATAAAATTTAAAATTACTCGTTATTATAGTAGTAATAAAATAATAATAATATTACCTAGAAGGTAGCCTTTATTATATTAATATCTAAATTAATTATAATAACTTAAAGAGTTTTATAAAGTAGAAAGAATTAAACTCTAGATAGGTTTATTAAGTATTTAAATTAATTACCTACAACTTTAAAATCTTCTATCGGGCTAGAAAATTAAATCCTATTAATATACCGTCGCGGCGCCTTAATTATAAGGGAGTATCGTCGTTAAATATTAAATTATTATTGATATTTTAGAATAAATTTATTCTTTAAACTAGTAGTTAATTATCGGAAAGAGATAAAGAAGTAAGAATAATTATAACTTCTACTTTTTAAATTATAAAGTTAAAAATAATAATTCTAAAACGAGATATTATAATAGTATTTAAAATTATATATAATAATCCTAAAAGGCCTACTAAAATATTAATTCGGGAATTATAAATTTATAATAATTAAATAAACTCTTTTCGAACTAAAGTGAATATATTAAAGAACCGCCGTTATATAAAGAATAAAATATAGGTTATAGACTCCGAGGGACTATTAAAATATAATAGTTATTTTTATATATTAAAAGATAAAGCTTTAAAAAAAGAGTTTATAAAAAGATATTATAATAATTCTTTAATAAGTTATTTTAGTGTTATAAAGTCGTATAAATTATTTACCCGAAATTTTTTCTAGGAGGGTAGCTTGAAGTAAATTATAAACTATATTAAAACTTATAATATATATTAACGGACGAAGGCGCCGCGATATCGTTTATATAACGAATTAAATTCGTTTCCTATTACTATTTAATTATAAAAAGAAATTTCTATAAATTTTATAACTAGTTTATCGCCTAGTAAATATAGAGGTATCGTTTATAACGTTATTTTTATCGTTATAAATCGATTTATTAAAATAATTAAATATATATTTATAATTATTAAAATCGATACTATTTAACTAGCGGAAGTATTCTATTCTAAAATTATTTACCGTTATAATATATTTAATAATATCGTTAGTAATAGAGGCTTTATTTTTACGAGCGCCTTTTAATTAATTATATATTTTTATTCGAAAATTAAATAATATTTGAATACTACTTTTTACCCTTAAATAAATAAATAAATAAATAAATAAAGTACTAAAATTAGGTACTAAAGTACTATTTATATATATTTATTAATAATAAATAAATAAATTAGGCTAGATTACTATTTATAGTATAATTTTTAATAAATAATAATTAGAGTATTATTATCGGAACGAGGTCGTTTTTTTATATATATAATTACTATCTTAAAACTCGTTAGGAGGTCGAGGACGACTCTAGGGGAAAAAAAAAATTAATTATAAATAATAAAATACGATAATTATAAACTTTAAAGGATAAAGTTATAAAGTACCTATAAAGTACTATCGAATATTAAATTAAATAGTATAATAAAACGTATAAATTATAAAGTTATAAAGTTAGTAATTTAATTATATTAATAATAAAGAACTTAAAGTAAAAGCGCTTAAATAAAAAATTATCTTATAAGTTTATAGAGCCCTTTAAAATTATTAATAAAATAAAAGTATAAATTTACCGCCTACTATTATCTTCTATATATAGAATCTATAATATCTTTTATATATCGTTATTTAAATTATATTATCTTTGCGATTATATTAATACGGCGGAATCTTTTATATAAACCCCCGAATTTATTAATAATAATAAACTATAGGAGGTAGAAGAGGTAATTAATAAAATTAAAAATAGAGAAAGTATCTAGTATAAAATTAAATAAACTAGTTAAGGCGAAGAATATAATTAATAACTATTAGACGAAGAGTTTACTAGTATTAATAAATTAATTAAAATCTTTAAATAGGCGGGTAGTAAATATAAATATATAAATATAATTAAAGAGGTTACATAGTCGTATAAAATAATAAAACGGAGTAAACGGAGCCGATATTAAAAATAAATATTACTACTTTTATATTAGTATTTATATAACGGACGTTCTCCTCTATATTTATAATCTTATTATATAGTTTTAGAGTATAACTAAATTTAATTTATTATTAAATTATTTATATATAATAGCGATAAGATATTATATTTATAAAAATATTTTTATTTTAAATATAATTTATATAAATACCTAGAATATACTATTAAATAATATATCTAGGTAAATTTAACTAGCGCTGATTTAAGAAAAAAAAAATTTAATATCGCTATTATATCGTACGAAAGATTTAATTACTATCGGAATTATTAGAAGAAGATATAGTCTCTTTAATATAATCCTTAAAGATATTATTTTCCTCGGGACTCTTTAGGTCCCGTTTATATTAATAGAAACTTTCGACCTCTTTTTCGAGAACTTTATTTATCGCTTTTAATTCCTTAATATATTAATTCGCCGCCGTTAATTAATTCTATAGGTTAGCGATTATAGTAGAGGTTTATTTATTAATTACTATCGTTTTATTATATACTTTATACTACTAGGGAATTTCTTTATTTATTAAATTATATTTATATTCTTTTTTAGGAGTCCTATTACCGATATAAATATATTAATATATAGATCTTTTTACCTTCCTTCGGAAAGATTTAAGGATTTATTATTATTAATATATACTATTTTAAAACTTACGGTCATAACTTATCTTTACGTAATAATTAATTCCGTAGCGATTAATATAATAGAGTATATAAAAAGGAGACGTACCTCGAATATAATTATTATTAAATTAATAGAAATAGATTTAGTAAAGGAGCTACGAAGCGTAGTAAATTATTATTATAATTAGTATTACGTAGTCGCGCTAATAGCGGACTAGTTATATTTACTAGTATATTTATAACTAAAATAATTAATATAAATAAATTAATACTATCGGTAAATAGGAGTTATTTATAAAATTAGAAGAAAATTATATATAACGAGAGTATTATCTATATATTAATTATAATACTAGAACGCTATTATAAAGTTAAAGTAATAATATATAAAAAAAGCTAGAGAAGTTACGAATAGAGAAAATAAATAAACGAGCGAGTTTATTTTAATAATAAACCGTCGCGCTAAATATCTTATTATTATAGTATATCGATATACGCCTCCGCTCCGCTACCTCGCTTTTATTAATAAATATAATTATTATTATAATAGTTATATTATTATTAATCTCCCGGGCTAATATTAAGATTATACCGTTTATATATAATATCTTATTATTAGTATCTTTTATAGTATAGTATATCGGTAAATTTTAAAAGTAAATATTAATATACTTTAAATATTATTAACTCTATTAGAAAGCCGTCTACGGGTTTATATTAAAACTCTATATTAAATACCGACCCGAGATTTAGTAGGATTAATAAATTAGAGATCCGGGTAGAGTCCTATTAATAAATAGTATTTACTATTAATAGGTTTAGTAACTCGATAAATAATTAGTAATTTAAATATTAAACGAATAGGTCTATTATATACTCTATAATATACGTATTAATATACGTATTAATATATACTATAGTATAGATTATAGTATGGGCTATAATATACCCTATAGTATATATAATAGCGTGCGTGGCTTACGTATAATATTGAATAATATACGAATAATATACGAATAGTATACGTAAAGGTATTTTAAATAATATACGATATATACCCTCTATAGTAACTTTTAAAACATTAGACGAAAGCCCCCTATAATATATATAATTATAGTATACACTAAGGTATACGCTATAGTATACGAAATAATATAGTATTTATATATATATACTCTCTAGATATACCCGGGTAACGCCCCCGCGAGAATTTTCGTTAAAACTTATTATTCCGGGCCCGGTAGGTCGCTAGCGTTAATAGTTATTATTAAGGGTCGCTATCGTTAATAGTAATAATTATATAACTTTATTTATTTCAGCCCTATAATAGGGCTGGCTACTATTAATATATTAATAATATATATAAATTACTAAAGTTACTAATTTTATTAAAATTAATCTAGAGTTATTAATAGGATATTACCCGGACCCCCGATTTATTAAATTTATTAATAATTATCTACTTAGACCCCTAATTTACTAAACCTACTAATAAGACGCTAGTAGTTTTATCCGTAAATTAGGGCTATTAATAGTATCCTATTAATAACTTTTCTTAATAAAAATTACTAGTAGGACGCTACTAGCCCTATCCGCGCGGTCGGTAACTAGGGTTTTAGTAGGAGTTTTTGAGATTTACTAATATAGGAGTATATAATAAAAGTAGCTACTACTATTCCGCTACTAATATTATAAATATTATAGGAATAATCTAATATATTATATTTACTATAAGTACTATAAGCGCTATAAGAACGATAATATATACTATTTCGCTCCGTTATTATTATATATAATAATATTATAGGGACGAAAGAAATATTATTTAATTAACTACTATTACTATATATTAATACTATAGAAATAGTTTTATAAATATACTATTTATTTACTATTAATACTATTATATAGTAAAGGTAGTTTAATAATATTACCCTTCCACTATTAATACTATATAATAATACTATAGGAAATAGTTTCGTATTACTCCGCGACTAATATTATATATTAATATTATAGGATTAATAGTATAAATTAGAAAACTCTTTTCACTTATTTCTCTTAAGGGGTTTAAAGATTTTTTAATAAACTTCGTAATTTAACTAAATACTATTCCGTAACTAATACTATAGGTATTAAAGAATTAGGTACGTAATTTTATATTTAAATTATTATATAATAACGTCGTTATATTAGATAACTTTTTTCTCTTATTTCCTTTAAGGGGTTTAAAGATTTTTTTAATAAATATTTTTTAATTAAAGTATTTAGGTACCTAGAGACTAGGGTTTAAAGAAAGAAATAATTATAAAATAGTAATATATTATATACGCCTACGCCCCGTTAAAGATATTAATATATTATATATATTTACGCCCCTCTACCTTTATAATATTATTATTTATCGATATAAGATTCTAGCCTTAATATCGCGGAGTTCTAACTTTTAATAATTTTATATCGAGTTAATATTCCCCCGTTTTATTAGAATCCTTAGAGATTAGTTCTATTATTAAATCTAGGATTTAAAAATTACCTAGTAATAAACCCCGTAACTATTTTACGTCTTTTATATTATTACTAAACCGCTAGCTCTACGCTAGCGGCCTTAGGTATTATATCTATAATATATTTTATTACTACTCTATAATATACCGAATTACTATTTTATAGTATACTATATTATTATTTTATAGTATACTTTATAATATATTTAATAGTATACCCTATTATAGTCTATTCTATAGTATATAATATATATAATTTTATTATTTACCCTATTATAGTTTATTATACTCTTATTTATAGTCTTATTATCGACCTACTATATACTAGTTTATTACTTTATTATATATTTATCTATAACCCTATTATAGGTCTATATCCTATTCTAGTTAATATTAGTAATTCGCTTATATAAATTAAAATATACGGGTTATCCGTTTAATATAAGTTTTAATAATTTTAAAATCTACTATAATTATTCTAGTCTTCTTATAAATAATACTATTATACTACTCTAGCCTTGAAAGCGTAGAGTAACTAGGGGTAGCGATTATTCTATTACTATTATTAATATTAAAATAAAGTTTAGTAAACGTCGAGTCGCTAATATTATAACCAAGTTTCAAATTACGTTAGTTACTCGGAGGTTAGTCGGTTAGTTAATTAATTATTTTAGTATATTTATATATCTAGCCCGTCTTTTAATATACTAGGTACTATATTTAGAAACTAACTCAAGACTAATTTAATAGAGTTTATATTTATAAATATACTAAAACCGTCTCTCTACTTCCTAAGACCCGCTCTAAAAAATAATTATTCCGGTCTATAAATAATAGTCCTATATATTTATATATTTATATATTCGTATAAAGATTATATAATTAAGGTATTATAACCTCGATAGAGTCTTTCTATAATAAATAAATAAAGATTATTATATATAAATCGATACACGGAGATAAAATAAAATAAAATACTTATTAATTAATTAATTAATTTATATATCTATTCTAGTAGAAGGGACGTATTATAGAGATATCCTCTAAATTACTATATAGATACCCCCCCTATATTGGGTTAATAGCGGCGGTTACTATAATTATTAATATATTTACCGTTAATAAACGGTACCTTCGCGTCGTTATTTCTCTCTTTTAAAATAAATATTTCCCTAAATTAATTTACTTTACCGTAACGATAGTTATAAACTTATTATTATTATAGGAAAATAATTAAAGGGCTCCCTTGGCCTATTTATTAAAATAATATAACTATATATAAAAGAGTAAAGTTACGTAGTTATTTAAGGAAAATTTAAAATAAATAAAAAGAGGTAAAATAGAAGATTTAGTTAATATATAATAAAGATAGAAAGAAACGTACCCCTAAAGATTAATTATATCTATATACGATCTTTTATTCTACGGGTTATCTATTTATTTACGTCGCTATTAAAAATACCCTCGACGACTAGTATTTAAAGGTACTAGATAATTTTTATAATTATACCTCTACTTTTTTAGTCTTATATCTCTTCTACCGAGTTATAACGATAATAATAACGATTAAATAAACTATTAAAGAGTGAACGAAGATATATACTATATTAACGTAGATCGTTAACGGGTTTAAAAATAATAGTAATTTATTTAATCCGATTTTCCTAGTAAAAGATATTTATAATATTAAGGCCCGAATAAAACGTTAAGCTTTAGGAAACTTTACTCCTATATAAATATTAATAGAATATTTATATACGGGCGATTAGTAGGTAAAGTACCTTAAGGACTATTAAGATTATATATCTTATCTCTTTTTTTCGAAGATTGTTTATTATATTATCCTAAAGTAGTACTAGGAAGTCGTTATTATAAATATTACCTTTAAGACGAATAAAAATAAACTTCTACTATTTATTATTACTAGAATAACTACTTTAAACCGTATATTTTATATTATTTTCTATTTCCTACTATAGGAAGAGACTAAGGATTACGTCTAGGTTTTATAATAATACCGCGATATACTTCTAGAACTAGATATTCTAGATCCGCTAGTTAATATCACCGACCGCGAGAAGGCCCTAATAACGGCGTATTTTCGCGTCTTCTTTAAAGTCGCGAATTTTCTATATATTTAATATATTAATAAAGATATTATTATTAATTATAAAGATAAATTTAAAACGAAGGAAGACTAGGAAAAATTCTATACTATTTAATTTACTATTATTTACGCCTCTATAAAGAAAGAATTTAAAAATAAATAATAATAACTATATAAAGACTACCTCTTTAAAAGACGCGTTAATTTACTAGTATTTAATAAAGACGTAGATTAATCTTTATAAAAAGAAATTTATAAAGGCCTTTATTAACTAAATTCTTTATTTTTAAAATATCGTTAATTCTAAAAGCGAGAGCGGTTATTAAATTTTAAAAAAAAAGTTAAAATTTTTAATAAATAAAACGTACTATTATTATTTATATAAATTTATTAATTAATCCGTAATAAGGGACCTTAAGACGATAGTTAATAAAATTAATAATCTCTTTATTCGTTAATTTAGAATATATATTAATAAGTTAGAAATAAATAAAATATACCTTCTTTATAAATATCGAATTCCTTTACCTCGGGATATAAAAACTTTAATAATACTATTTATATTTAGAAAAGTAGTTATATAGTTAACTAGGATAAATAATAATCTTAAGGTTTATACCGACACATATATTAAATACTCTAGACTATTATATATTTATAAAGTAAAGACGAGGATAGAAAATAATAATAATATTTTTAAAATCGAAGATATTTATCTTTATTAGCGATATACTAAATTAGTTTCTTAATTAACGCGAGAGCTAATTATTAAAATAAAGAATAATCAAAATATTTCGTCCTTAAAGAGGGTTTGGGAGTTAGTAATTATATATATTAAAAATAGACCCATTAGTTTATAAAAACTTCCGACGAGAGTCAAGTTTAAAGTTAAATAAATAACGTAACGACGCCCTTCCTAGTTCGAAGAAGTAGAAAAATATTTATTTTAATATAATAATTAATTCTTTTAAATCTTTACTTCTAGATCGCGTATATTTATACTTTAAATAAAAGGGGGAATTATATTAAAAAGAGGAACTATATTAAAAAAGAGAGTTATATCGAGATAAAATTAAATAATTACTACAAGTTAAGTCGAGTAAAAGGAGACCGACTTTATTACTAATATTTACTTTATAATAATTAGTCTAGTCTTAAAACCTTAACGCGGAGAGCTCCTTTCTCTACTAGTATATTGACTAGGCGCTAGGCGAGGTACTTTTATTATATCGGCGCTAGCGCTAGAGCTAGCTCTAAAGTTAGTTCTAGTTAAAATAATAATATTACTAGGCCCTTAAAGCCGTAGATATAATATATTAATTTCGAGAATAAGTTTTAATAAATTAGTTTAGTAACTAAACTAATTTAGCGATATTAAAATATTTTTTTTTCAATAAAAAAACGTCGGATTTAAACGTTTTAAAGTATTTCTATATTAGTAAATTTTAAAAGTAAATATTAATATACTCTAAGCGTTATTAAGTTTATTAGAAAATTATTTATAAATTTATATTAAAACTTTATATTAAATACCGACTCGAGGTTTAATAGAATTAATAAATTAAGAGTTCGGGTAGAGTTCTATTAGTAAATAATATTTATTATTAGTAGGTTTAATAGGTTTAATAACTCGATAAATCGTTAATAATTTAAATATTAAATAAATAAACCTATTATATACCTTATAGTATATATATTTATATACGTATTAGTATATACTATAGTATAAGTTATAGTATAGATTATAGTATACTTTATAATATATATAATAGTATATGTAATTTATATATATTATTAAATAATATACGAATAATATACGTAAAGGTATTTTAAATAGTATATAATATATACCCTCTATAGTAGTTTCTAAAAAATTAGATAAAAGCCCCTTATAGTATACGTAATTATAGTATATACTAAGGTATACGTTAAGGTATATACTATAGTATACGATATACCTAGGTAATACCTCTATGAGAATTTTCACTAAAATTTATTATTCCGGGCCTAGTAGGTCGCTAGCGTTAATAATTATTACTAAAAGTCACTATTATTAATAATATTAATTATAGAATTTTATTTATTTTAGCCCTATTATAGAGTTAAGTTATTATTAATATATTAATAATATATATAAATTACTAAAGTTATTAATCCGGTTAAAATTAACCCGGAGTTATTAAATTTATTAAAAGTAATTTACCTAGAACTCTAATCTACTAAACCTACTAATAGGATACTAGTAGTCTTATTTATAAATTAAAAATACTATTAACCCTATCCGCGCGGGCGGTAATTTAGGTTTTAATAAAAGTTTTTAAAATTTATTAATATACTATAGGCGCGTTTTTCGGCTAGGATAAAGACGAAAATAATAAAAATCCTATTTATATTTACTTTATAGTGATTTTATTATTAAATACTTATTATAATACCTAGTTATATATTATATTTAAAGATCTACCTATTTAGAATAGTAATATATATAATATCGTCGTCGTTAACGGTATTAGAGATAAAGTAGTAATTTTATTACTATATACCCACGTCGCCTAAATAATTTTATTATATTTTATTATAATAACCGCCGCTATTAACCTAATATAGAGGGGGTATTTATATAGTAATCTAGAGAATATTTATATAAATAAAGAGAGTATCTCTATAGTACCTCTATATTTCGGATTAATATAGAGATCTTTAGAGGGAATACTAGAGTAAAATAAAGTAGAGTAAAGTATAGGGTAAAGATCGCGGTTCGATCTCTACCCTAAACTAGAGTAAAATAGGGTAGGGATTTATTAAAAGATCCCTACTATATTAAAACGAATTTCTAGTAAGTATTATAATAACCCTAGGGACGTATTATAACTACTATTACTTTTATAAATATATATATTTATAACTACTACTATCTTTATAAATATATATATTTATAACTACTATTATTTCTATAGATATATATATTTATAGCTACTACTACCCTTATAGATATATATATTTATAATTACTACTACTTTTATAAATATATATACTCATAGCTACTACTACCTCTATAGATATATATATTTATAACTACTACTACTTTTATAGATATATATATTTATAGTTATTACTACCTCTATAGATATACGTACTCATAGCTACTACTACTCTTATAGATATATATATTTATAGCTACTACTACCTCTATAAATATACGTATTTATAGAATAAATACTCGGACTTAATAATTATTCAAGTTAATATTAAAATTAAGACTATTATTAATTTAAAATTAAATATAACCTAAAACTTTATTAAAGACGTAATTTAATTCGTTTATTTTAAAATTAAAGGGATGTTTAAATAATAATTTAGTTTTAAATTTAAAATTAACTCTTTTTAAATATTTATTAATACGTTTTAATATTAGTGTTTTCCCTTAAATTTAAATTTTATTCTAAAGAATATTTCGATTTAAAATCGATTAAAAAGTAAAGAGTAAAGAATAATAATAAATATTAATTATAATAATTATTATAATAATCGTCTCTCTATAATATAATTTATAATATATATTATTATTAATTTATAATAGGGGTAGTAATAGTTATAAATATATATATCTATAGAGATAGTAGTAGTTATTACGCTACGGAATAAGGAAGAGAAGAGAAGGGAATAACCTCTACTCCCTTCCCTTCTAATAAAGAAGGGAGCGGAAGGGAAAAAGTAAAAATTACTAGAGAAGAAAAGAGATTACCTATTATTCTTTTCCTCTCTACTCTCCCTATAGAGCTGCTCCTATATATAGTTATATATATATATATATATATACTCTATTACTGCTCCTATATAGCCTATATATATTTTTATATATAGGTTATATATATACTTATATAGTTTATATATATATTTATATAGTTTATATATACCCCTATATATAATCTATATATACGCGTATATATACCCTATTACTACTTTTATATAGTTTATATATACGCGTATATATAGCCCATTACTACTCCTATATATAGTTATATATATATATATATATATACCCTATTACTACCCCTATATATGGCCTATATATACGCGTATATATACCCTATATATACCCTTATATATAGTTATATATACGTATATATATACCCTATATATACTCATATATATAGTCTATATACTATACGTGTATATATATTTTATTACTACTCCTATATAGCTTATATATACGTATATATATCCTCTATTAAATAGTATAAAGATTAGGATAATTAGGAAAGTAGTTAAGAAATACTAAACTTTATATCTAATTTAGACTAGCGTAGTAATAGGCCGTATATATAAGTAAGAATAAAATATGTATAAAAGTAATAATAAATCGTATATAAGGGTAAGAATAAATTATATATAAAAATAATAATAAACTATATATAGGGGTAAGAATAAACTATATTTTAAAATAATAATAAATTTATATATAGGCTATATATAGGAGTATTAATAAAGTATATATACGCGTATATATAGGCTATATATAGGGGTATATATAGAGTATATATATATATATATAAGCCATATATGGGGGTATATATAGAATATATATATACGTATATATAGGCCATATATAGGGGTAGTAATGAGGTGTATATATATATATATATAATTATATATAGGAGCAGTAATAGGCTATATATATACGTATATATAAACGATATAAAAGTAGTAATAGAGTATATATATATAGGGGTATATATAATTTATTTTTACTTTTATAAACTATATATAACTAGTATTAAAAAACTAGTCTAGATTAAATATAAAATTTAGTATTTCTTAACTACTTTCTTAATTATTCTAATCTTTATACTACTTAATAGAGGATATATATACTTATATATAATTATATATAAGGGTATATATAGGCTATATAAAAATAATAATAAAATATATATAAATATATATATAAACTATATAGGAGTAGTAATAAGGTATATATATATATATATATATAACTATATATAGGGTAACTCTATAGGGAGAGTAGAAAGAAAGAGAATAATAAAGAATCCCTTCCCTTTCTTAAATTAAAGAAGGGAATTATTTTAGATTTATTTCTTCCCTTCTCTACCCCTTCCTCTAAAGAAGGGAAGGGAAGAGAAGATAATCTCTATTTTATTCCGTAATATATATATATCTATAGAGGTAGTAGTAGTAGTAGTTATAAATATATATATCTCGTTAATAACGTTTATAGAGATAGTTTTTCTATATATTAATATAGTTTATTAAAGAGTAGTATCTATAGTAATTACTAATTATATATTATTTTAAATAGTTTACTCTAGCCCTAAACTAAAACCTATTTAATAAATTAAATTAAACGGGAATAATAGTTATAATTTAATACTCTTATTAACTATTTAATTGTTAATAATATTACTATAACGATATTATAGTTTTATACTAGCTCCGACGCGAGCCCTAGTATAATATTAAAGACTATGAACTTTATAGGGCCTAAGAACTTCGTTAATTTATTTATAATTATAATTATCGTCGATATATAATTAATTTAAAGTATATCTATTTTAGTAATTATTTCGCGAGTAATATAGTAGTTAGTATTAATATATTTAGTAGTAGGGTAATTAATAGGGTTAATTACTATTTTAATAATTACCTAGTTATTAATTATAAACTAAATAATCTCTATATCCTCCTAGATATATCCTATTTCTATTAATAGGGGTACTAGGAACTTTAACTCTATAATAATATTTACCTCGCCGATATACTCTATTTCTATAATTAATTTAACGATAGTTTTTTAACGTTTTATTAACTAGTTAATAAATTTATTTTATAGAAAATAAATATATTTTAAAGTAAAATACCTAGTATCTAGGTAATCTCTTTAGGACGAATTTATAAATCTTATTAATAACTCTTTAATTCTTTCTTTAGGGCTATAATATAGTCCTAGTTTAATTATTCTAATTAAGTAACTAATAATCCTTTTAAATACTATATTATAAGTAGAAAGTAGTACTTTTAAATAACGACTATAGATACTAACTATATATATAATATTAGGGCGAGTTATAGTAATAAATTATTATAGATACCCGATTAATTTTTTAAATTCTTCTAAATCTTCTTTATTAATAATATAGTCGTTAGTAATTACTTTTAATTAAATTAACGGATTTATAAAAGTCTTCTACTTTCTATAATACTCTATACTAAACTTAGTTAATATTTTATTAATATAACTAGTTTAGTTTATATAAATAGTATGGTTTTAACGACTTTATCTAATTTTTATATTAAGATAGTACGATATCTCGTCTAAATCCTTAATACGGAAACGCGTATTTAATTATTCTTTTAGTTATTCTATTAATACTATCGTTAAAGTAAAAATAAATAGGTCGTTAATATAGAGACTAATTATAAAGTTATTTTTATAAACGAATACTAAATAGTCCTTTTTAACCCGTATAAAATCGATAAATTTAAAGAATTCTCTAAGAGTTATATACTACTCTCGGGGTATTTATTTAAGACTATATAAAACTTCTTTAAATAAATAAACTACGTTATCTTTCTAGAAACTATAAAGTTACTTTATATAAATTATATTATTAAATAAAGTATCTAGAAATACGGTAATAATATTAATATAGTAGATTTCTCGGTTAAATTTCGTACTAAGTACTAGTAGTAATTTCTAGGACTATGATTTTAATACTCTTAAATACGTCTCGTTAAAATTAACGCCTTTAATTTATCGGAATTTATAAAGTAATAGTATATTATATACGCCTACGCCCCGTTAAAGATATTAATATATTATATATACCTACGCCCCGCTACCTTTATAATATTATTATTTATCGATACAAGGTTCTAGCCTTAATATCGCGGGGTTTTAATTTTTAATAATTTTATATCGAGTTAATATTCCCTTGTATTTATATTTCGGATTAATATAGGGATCCCTAAAGAGAATACTAACGTAAAATAAAGTAAAGTAAAGTATAGAATAAAGATCGCGGTTCGATCTTTACCTTAAACTAGGGTAGAGTAGGGTAAGGATTTACTAAAAGATCTCTACTATATTAAAGCGGATTTCTAATAATTATTCTAATAACGCTACTACTTCTATAGATATATATATTTATAACTACTACTACCTCTATAGATATATATACTCATGGCCACTACTAGCCTTATAGATATACGTGTATTTATAACTACTACTACTTTTATAGATATATATACTCATGGCCATTATTACCTCTATAAATATACGCGTACTTATAGCTACTACTATCTCTATAGATATATATACTCATGGCTACTACTACCTTTATAGATACGCGTATTTATAGCCACTACTACCCCTATAGATATATATACTCATGACTACTACTACTCCTATTATAGATTAATAATAAGATATATTATAAATTATACTATAGAGAGACGATTATTATAATAATTATTATAATTAATATCTACTATTATTCTTTACTCACCGATTTTAAATCGAAATATTCTTCGGAATAAAATAATAAGTTTAAGGGAAAATACTAATATTAAAATATATTAATAAATATTTAAAAAGGGTGAATTTTAAATTTAAAACTAAACTATTATTTTAGCGTCTTCTTAATTTTAAAATAAACGAATTAAACTACGTCTTTAATAAAACCTTCGGTTATATTTAACTTTAAACTAATAATAGTCTTAATTTTAATATTAATTTAAATAATTATAAATCCGAGTATTTATTCTATAAATACGTATATTTATAGAGGTAGTAGTAACTATAAATATTTATATCTATAAAAGTAGTAATAGCGATAAATACGTTTATCTATAAAGGTAGTAATAACTATAAGTATATATATCTATAAGAACTATAAATACGTATATCTATAAAGGTAGTAATAGTTATAAATACGCGTATATTTATAAAAGTAGTAGTAGCTATAAGTACGCGCGCATCTATAGGGGTAGTAGTAATCATGAGTATATATATCTATAGAGATAGTAGTAGCTATAAGTATATATATCTATAAGAGTCATAAGTATATATATTTATAAAAGTAGTAGTAATTATAAATACGTATATTTATAGAGGTAGTAATAGTTATAAATATATATATCTATAGAGGTAGTAGCGTTATTAGAATAATTATTAGAAATCCGCCTTAATATAGTAGGGATCTTTAAGGGATTTTTATTTTACTTTATTTTACTTTAAGCCCTATATTAATAGATCCCTATATTATAATATCGAGTTTAACCTCGAGATATCTAAAAGAATTTAATAATAATAATATTAATTAACCCCTTTCCGATAACTCTTATTATAAAGATAATAATAAATTTAAAGATATTATTACCCCCGACGAGACTTTAAATATATAGTTTAAAATTATTAAAGAAGAAAATCGTCGCCTTAAATAATAATAAAAGTTAGGGGTATTATAAATTTAAAATTAAAAACTATATAATCTTATTATTTCTAGGCCCGTTAACGGAGCGCTAGTAGAATCTACTATTTTTAATAAAGGTCCTTTAATTATTATACCTACCGGTAGAATAATAATAAATTTAATTATACTTAATAAGGATATTCTTATTAGAGCGAAAATACTATACTTTAATAAAATACGTTTTTATAAAAATATAAGCGAAGGTAAATATTTATACTAGTTTCGCGACGTTAATATTAAATTTTTGATTAGTTTTAAATATTTCACTACCGATTATTTAAAGATTATATATTATATAAACTCGTTAAAAAATAACCCTTTAATATAATAATATAAATACTACGATTTATATAGTTTAGCTAGTATTATATTTAGTTTTTTTAAAAAGTTTTCTCTTAATTTAATAATGAATCTAGTTAACTATTATCTCTTTATTTATAAAAAAAGGGAGGAAGTTAAATAATAATTTATTTAAAAAGTATTATTATTTAAAGCCTATTTTAAAGAGATAAAAATCTAATTATTTTTATTTTTAAAGAAATATAAAGTAAATTTCTTTTTAACTAAATTTGTATTTAAATTTAAAAATAAGATCTTTAATATTAATAGTATATTTATTTAAAGAGAAGAAATTCTTATTTAAATTATTATATAAAAAAAGAATCTAGAGTGTATATAATTAATAGGCGGTTTTATTTTTAATTCGGGTTCCTAATTAAAGAACCCTAATAAAGGAAAATTTATAATAAACCGAATTATTAAATCTAACGCCGGCGATAGTATTAAATAAATATATTTAAAGAAGAAGAGTAATAAATATAAAGTTAATACTATTAATTCTTCGTATAATAAAATTATTTATTATTATTATAGAATAGAAGACTATATTAAATTTAGATATCCCGATATAAATAAATTAGTTATATAATTAGTTATATACGTCGGCGCGGTATTAATAAAAAATAATTAAATCTAATTTACGCCTCGGAAGAAGGGTAAGAAAAATAATTAATAGAAATATATTCTTTTATTCTTTCTAAAGATTGGATTACTCTTTAAAATAAAATTAAGTAACTTATTATCTTAATTAATTTTAAAATATAAATTAATTTGATTTTATAACGGTTTATTATTAAAAATAATTTAGAACTTTATAATACTATTTTATTATTAATTAAAGTAATTAACGAGTAAAGTATATATTATTATAACGCGTATTAATTAGATTATTAAATAGTTGATAATTAAGATTAAGGGCGTAAATATAGTATTTTATTCTATATTATAAATTTTAAAGATTTAGATATTATTCTAGATATATCTAAATTACGTTAACTAAAGAGATTAATTAATTTTAAAGCGGATTAATAACGGTTTAAAATTAATTCTAATAATTTATAAATTAAGGAACCGGTTAAATTCACTAATAATTTTAAAAATAAATTAAATATATTCGCGGTCGTATATATTATAGTAGTATAAAGTAAATAGGAAGAACTTCTTAACCTAAAGATTCTTAAGGAATTTATATTATTATATTACCTTTCTTAATAAAAAGACGAGTACTCTACTTATTTTTAAATAAGGGAATTATATTATTAAAATAAAAATTGATAAAGAACTACCCTATAAACCTTTTTATAATTTATTTTAAATTAAAATATCGGAGTTACGACGTTTTTTAAAATCCTTATTTTATAAAGACTAGATCCGTTATTTAATTTTTTTAATTAAATTTTTTTTTTTTTTATATTTAAAAAGGATAGTAAATTATATTTTTATATAAATTATTAAGATTTAAATATAATAATTATTAAGAATCGATACCCACTACCTTTAATTACCGAGATATTAAATTATTTATATAATTCTAAAATCTTTACGAAGTTAGATCTTAAGGATATTTATTATAAAATCTAGATTAAGGAAGGCGATAAATAGAAAATTATTTTCCGAACTCGTTATAATTATTTCGAATATTTAATTATACCTTTTAGGCTCGTTAACGTACCGGCGATATTTTGAATTTATATTAACTATATATTTATAAATTTAGTAGATATAATATATATAATATATTTAGATAATATCCTAATTTATAGTATTAATCCGGCGGAGTATTAACGGTATATTAAATAAATATTTAGCCGATTATATTAATTCTAACTATTTATTAACCTTAAGAAATATTAATTTAATACCGAAATAATCGAGTTTTTAAATTTTATTATATTTATTAATAAGGTAGTTATAAACCTGGAATATATTAAAATTATTAAGAAATAACCTTAACTAAAAATTTATCGGGAGGTATAAATCTTTTTAGATTTCGTTAACTTTTATAAATAATTTATTTATAATTATTCTAGTATAATTATATTATTTATTAACTTATTTAAAAGTAGTAAAGTAAATAAGAAAATAAATCTATTTAAATAAATAAACGGCGCTACGAAAGCGTTTTAGATCTTACGAGATATATTTATAAATATACTTTTTCTATACTATTATAATCTAATTAAATAATTATATATAGAGACGGATATTTCTAATTTTAATTTTAACTTTATATTATTATAATAAAATAAAGATAGTTATTAATACTTTATAATATTTTAGTCGCGGAAATTAAATTCTTTAAAGTAAAATTATAAAACCTATAATTAAAAATTACTCGCTATTATAACGATAATAAAATAATAATAATATTATTTAGAAAGTAGTTTTTATTATATTAAAGTCTAGATTAATTATAATAATTTAAAGAGTTTTATAAAATAAAAGGAGTTAAATTTTAAATAGGCTCGTTGAATATTTAAATTAATTATTTATAACTTTAAGATTATTTATCGTACTAGAAAATTAAATTTTATTAATATATTATCGCGGCGCCTTAATTATAAGGGAGTATCGCCGTTAAATATTAAATTATTATTAATTCTTTAGAATAAACTTACTCTTTAGACTAGTAGTTAATTATCGGAAAAAAATAAAGAAATAAAGGTAATTATAATCTTTATTTTTTAAATTATAAAATTAAAAGTAATAATTCTAAAGCGGGATATTATAACAATATTTAAAATTATATATAATAATCTTAAAAGACCTATTAAAATATTAATTCGGGAATTATAAATTTATAATAATTAAATAATTCTTTTTCGAATTAAAACGAATACGTTAAAGGACCGTCGTTATATAAAGAATAAAATATAGGTTATAAACTCCGAGAGATTATTAAAATATAATAGTTATTTTTATATATTAAGGAATAAAGCTCTAAAAGAAGAGTTTATAAAAAGATATTATAATAATCCTCTAATAGGTTATTTTAGCGCTACGAAATTATATAAATTATTCACCCGAAATTTTTTCTAGGAGGGTAGCCTAAAATAAATTACGAACTATATTAAAATTCACGATATATATTAATAGACGAAGGCGCCGCGATATCGTTTATATAACGAATTAAATTCGTTTTCTATTACTATTTAATTATAAAAGAAAATTTCTATAGATTTTATAACTGGTTTACCGCGTAGTAAATATAAAGATACTATTTATAATATTATCTTTATCGTTATAAATCGATTTATTAAAATAATTAGGTATATATCTATAATTATTAAAATCAATATTATTTAACTAGCGGAAATATTTTATTTTAAAATTATTTACCACTATAATATACTTAATAGTATTATTAGCGATAGAGACTCTATTTTTATAAATACCTTCTAGTCGATTATATATTTTTATTCGAAAATTAAATAATATCTAAATACTACTTTTTATCTTTAAATAAATAGGTAAATAAAGCGCTAAAATTAAATATTAAAATACTATTTACGTATATTTATTAATAATAAATAAATAAATTAAGCTAGATTATTACTTATAGTAGAATTCTTAATAAATAATAATTAGAGTACCGTTATCGGAACGACGCCGTTTTTATATATATATAATTATTATTTTAAAATCCGCTAGGAGGTCGAGGACGACTCTAGGGAAAAAAAGATATTAATTATAAATAATAAAATATAATAATTATAAACTTTAAAGAATAAAATTATAAAGTATCTTTAAAGCGCTACCGAATACTAAATTAAATAATATAATAAAATATATAAATTATAAAGTTATAAAGTTAATAATTTAGTTATATTAATAATAAAAAACTTAAAGTAAAAGCGCTTAAATAAGAAATTATCCTATAAGTTTATAAAGCTCTTTAGGATTATTAATAAAATAAGAGTATAAATTTACTACTTATTATTATTTTTTATATATAGAATCTATAATACCTTTTATATATTATTATTTAAATTATATTATCTTCGCGATTATATTAATACGGCGGAATCTTTTATATAAACCCCCGAATTTATTAATAATAATAAGTTATAGGAAGTAGAAGAGGTAATTAATAAAATTGAAATAAAGAATATATTTAATATAAAGTTAAATAAACTAGTTAGGGCGAAGAATATAATTAATAGTTACTAGACGAAGAGTTTATTAATATTAATAAACTAATTAAAGCCTTTAAATAAACGGGTAGTAAATATAAATATATAAATATAATTAAAGAAGTTACCTAGTTATATAAAATAATAAAGCGGAGTAAACGGAATTAATATTAAAAGTAAATATTACTATTTTTATATTAATATTTATATAATAGATATTCTCCTTTATATTTATAACTTTATTATATAGTTTTAAGGTATAACTAAATTTAATTTATTATTAAATTATTTATATACGATAGCGATAAGATATTATATTTATAAAAATATTTTTATTTTAAATATAATTTATATAGACGCTTAAAATATATTATTAAATAATATATCTAAATAAATTTAACTAGCGCCGATTTAAGAAAAAAAGAATTTAATATTATTATTATATTATATAAAATATTTAGTTTTTATCGGAATCTTTAGAAGAAAATATAATATCCTTAATATAATCCTTAAAGTCCTATTTATATTAGCGGAAACTCTCGACTTTTTTTTTAAAAATTTTATTTATCGCTTTTAATTCCTTAATACACTAGTTCGCCGGTATTAATTAATTTTATAAATTAACGATTATAGTAGGAGTTAATTTATTAATTACTACTATTTTATTATATTCTTTATATTACTAGGTAATTTATTTATTTATTAAATAATATTTACGATTTTCTTTAAAAGTCCTATTATTAATATAAGTATATTAATATATAGACCTCTTTACCTTCCTTCGGAAAAGTTTAGAGATTTATTATTATTAATATATATTATTTCAAAGTTTACGGTTATAGTTTATCTTTATATAACGATCGATTCCGTAGTAATTAATATACTAAAGTATATAAAGAGGGGACGTACTTTAAATATAATTATTATTAAATTAATAAAAGTAGACCCGGTAAAGAAGTTATAAAGCGTAGTAAACTATTATTATAATTAGTATTACGTAGTCGCGCTAATAGCGGACTAGTTATATTTACTAGTAGATTTATAACTAAATTATATTAATATAAATAAATTAATACTATCGGTAAATAGGAGATATTTATAGAGTTAGAAGAAAATTATATATAACGAGAGTATTATCTATATATTAGTTATAATACTAGAATACTATTATAGAGTTAGAGTAATAATATATAAAAAAGATTTAAGGAGTTACGAAAAGAGAAAATAAATAAACGAGCGAGTTTATTTTAATAATAAACCGTCGCGCTAAATATCTTATTATTATTATATATTAATACGCGCCTCCGCTCCGCTATTTTATTTTTATTAATAGATATAATCGTTACTATAGTAATTATATTATTACTAATCTCCGGGTATAATATTAGGGCTGTATTATTTATATATAATATTTTATTATTAGTATTTATTATAGTATAATAGAAATATATAATAAGAGTAGTTACTACTATTCCGTTATTAATATTATAGGTACTATAGGAATAATCTAATATACTATATTTATTATAAATACTATAAGCGCTATAGAAACGATAGTATATATTATTTCGCTCCGTTACTATTATATATAATAATACTATAGAGACGAAGGAAATATTATTTAATTAATTATTATTACTATATATTAGCGCTATAGAGATAGTTTTATAAATATATTATTTATTTACTACTAGTATTACTATATAGTAGAGGTAGTTTAATAATATTACTCTTCCATTACTAGTACTATATAATAATACTATAGGAAATAGTTTCGTATCGCTCCGCGACTAATACTATATATTAGCGCTATAGAACCGATAGTATAAATTAGAAAACTTTTTTCTCTTATTTCTCCTAGGGGGTTTAAAGGTTTTTTAATAAACTTCGTAATTTAATTAAATATTATTCCGTGATTAATACTATAAATATTAAAGAATTAGGTACGTAGTCTTATATTTAAATTATTATATAATAATATTATTATATTAAATAATTTTTTTCTCTTATTTCCTTTAGGGGGTTTAAAGATTTTTTAATAAATATTTTTTAATTAAAATATTTGGGTACCTAGGGACTAGGGCCTAAAAGAGGAGGTAATTATAAAATAATAATATATTATATATACCTACGCCCCGCTACCTCTATAATAATATTATTTATTAATATAGGGTTCTAGCCTTAGTATCGCGGGGTTTTAATTTTTAATAATTCTATATCGAGTTAATATTCTCCCGTATTATTAGAATTCTTAAAGATTAGTTTTATTATTAAATCTAGGATTTAAAAACTATTTAATAATAAACCCCGTAACTACTTTACGTCTTTTATATTATTACTAAGCCGTTAGCTCTACGCTAGTAGTTTTAGGTATTATAGAATTCTTTTATAACCTAACGCGCCTTATATCGAGTAATATTACTAATTAAATCTATTTTAATAAATAAGACCTAGTGGTTTAATAGAACTTTCCTATTATTAAATACTAGTATTAAGTCTTAAGTCTATTAAATTTTATAAAAATTAAGTTTTTCTTAGAGTACTACTAATTATTATTCTTTATCTAGGTTATTTAGAGTTTTATAAATAATTATAGGAACGTTAAAGATTAAATTAATATTTATTTTAATAACGCGTATAACGAAACCTCGTTTAATATTCTATATTTTATTACCGACGCTTTTTTTATATACTTTACTCTTAACGGGCCTAATTTTCTTCTAGGGGTTATTTATAAAGCGTAGTTCTACGACTTTTTATATATAGAATATAGGGTTATTTTACTTTTATCGGTAGAGAATTCTTTAATCTTATAACTATCGTCCGATATTTTATTTTTATTTTCTAATAATTTATTTAAAAAAGTATATTACTCTTTTTTTATTCTCGTTTAATTATCTAGGATCGACGACTTTATCGAATATTATATAAATTTAAACGATTATCTTTCTTCTATTTTATAAGCGGAATTTATTAATATTATTATATTTTATAAAATAATATTTAATACCTTTATTATCGAGTTTCTTCTTATTAAGATCTTTATTATAATAGTATATAATATATCCGAATATACGAAGGTATTTTATAAAGGGTCTAGTATTATCTATTAATACTTTATATAAAATTATAATATTAAGACTCCTAGTCGAGCTTCGGTTATAGTAGTATATAATTAATTTAATTACTTTACTTTATAGAGTTTTCGGAAGTTTAGAGTTAAATAGAATACTTCTTATATATTTAAATAATATACGAATATATTATTCTAATACTCTATTCTAATTTAGGTTATATATAATAGTAGGAATTTAATTAACTCTATATTTTATAAATAATACCTATATCCTATTATTTATATTTTTACTAGTATTATTATTTTTAAAGTATTAAATAGGCCTCTTAATATTCTTAATATATTTGAAATAAAGATTTATTATATTAACTATATCTAACTTCTTTATAAATAAATAAATAGTTAGTTCTATTAATAAGTCCGGAAAAATAGATTTATTTAATCGTTATTTAATTAGTATAGAATACGTATTCTATAGCCTTAGTAAATCTTGGCGCTAAGAATTTAAAATTAGAGTTAAAGTCTACGTGGAAGAGTTAAATTTAATCCTAAAAATAACTTTATAACCCTATAGGGTAGCGCTAATAAAATTTAATTAAGAATTCGGAATCTAGGCTAAAAATAGATTTAGTAAAATATTTATATTCCTATATAAGGGCCCTAGTCTAGATACTATAAAAAGTTAAAGTTTTTAAAAAAAAAAAAAGTTATAGAACCGCTATAGAATCGCTACTTAATCGGTATATAATATATTTAGAATACGGGATATAAGTAGATACGCATTTCTAGTATTTTACGTATTTTCGGTATAAAATATATAGAAATCCGGGTTTCCGGAGTTACCGATATCGTTAATAATATTATTAAATAGAATAAATATATAACGCTTTCCTTTTAATATATATATAATTTAACTACCGCTAGTAATATTAGTATATATTAACTAGTCTTAATTAGTAGCTCTCTTTATCCGGTCGGATTACTTAAATACGCGAATAATAATACGGTATTAATACTTTATAATATATAATTTATATTTTTTAATCAATAGTTCTAGGGCCTAAAGTAATATAGTTTTCTAAATATTTATTCTTTCTAATATATATACTAGTCTTTTAACGTTATTTATATTTAAATAATAAAGCCTCCTATATTATTAAATCTATAATCCGGATTTAATTAAAGAACTAGTAATTATAGAAAATAGAAAAAGAGGATTCGCTCTAATCTTAAACGTAGATAGAGATTTTCTTAAATTAAGTAAATATCTAGTCCCGATATAAATTCTAGATAAATAAAACTCCCTCTATTTATTTAAAATATCTATTCTCTTATTAGTTACCTGAAATTTATAGTTATTCTACTCTAATATTCATAATAATAGGAGATTATATTCTATATCGGGAACGTAGTATATATTAACGAGATCTAACTCCTTATATTTACTATTAATAAATGGGTTAAGAATAATAATTCTAATATTATAAATCCTATACTAGGATTTATCCCTAATTATTATAAATTTATATCGTTTCTCCTTATATATAGTCTTATCGAATAGGGAGAAGTTATATATAATATAAATATTTATAACCGAGTCTATCTAGAAGGTATCGTTTTTATTATCGTTTAATATTTTAATCTTATTTATATAACTAGAAATTAGTACTTTTTTAACTTTTTTAGCCCTAGTAAACTTCTTATTTAAACTATTAATAAAATTTTTAACTAGGAGGTATTATTTACTTTTATATACTTTTTAACCTTCGGGCCTTTTATTCTTATAGAGGTAATAATAATTTTCTATAAAGTAATATTCTTTATAACCCTCGTAACTCTTTCTTTCTTTACGCGGTTTATTATTAAATTTATTATTTCGACGATCTTCTTTATTTTTACCCTTCCTATAATTAAGATTTACGGAGTTATTCCTAAATCCTAATTTATAGTTAGAATTATTACGATTTCTACTTTTATTATTTCTATAATTATTTTACTTTCTTAGTATTAAAGTTTTTAAATCCTATCGACGATTATTATATTCTAGGAGTTTATTAAATATATTATTCAAAATAAATATCATTTTATCTCTTTTAACTAGACTCTATATATTAATAATATATATATATAATTTAAAGTTAATTCCTATTCTAAAATATAATACTAGTATTTAATCGAGTAATAGGGTTCCTATATTAATAAACCTCTTCATTACCTCTATATAATTCTTATAATTTAGTAAAAACTTAAAGTTATTTTAATCTTTACGAGTAATTTAATATATATATAAATTAATAGTCTACGCGTTAGAATACTCGAATAATTAATATAAAATATTTATCGCCTTAATACTATTCGTGACGCTAGTAATATAGGTCTTTAGGTTTAGTTCTAGGTTAAATAAAATATAACTATATATTATTTTATAATTATTTTTTATTTATTTAGTTTTTCCTAGTATTTCTTTTTAGTTATACTATACTCCTTCTTCTCCTCCGGTATAATAAGTAGAATTTTATATAGTCTCTCTTTACCGTCTCGATAAATAGTTACTCTAGTTAGCGGATTTAAAATAATAAAAATTAGTATTTATCTTTATTAATAATATACCTCTAAACTTTCTTAGCCTCTAGAATAATTATAATATCGACTTTCTATAACTCCTAATTACTTTTACCCTTGAATTTAAAAATCTTTATATTACTATTACCTCTTATTATACCTAAGAATAATATAGATAAAGAGTAGTTAATATTAAGGATTTTAGGGATTTTACTCCTAAAGTAACGGTATAAGAAATATAAAATATTATTATTTTTCTAACGGTTCTTTAGCTCGCCCTAGAAATACGTTAAATAAACTATATAATAAATACGTTATATACCGGGTTTATAACCCGTTAATAATATCTATAGAGATAATTCTTCTATATATTAATATAATTTATTAAGGAGTAGTATCTATAGTAATTACTAATTATATATTATTTTAAATAGTTTACTCTAGCCCTAAATCAAGACCTATTTAATAAATTAAATTAAGCGAGAATAGTAATTATAATCCAATATATCTATAGAGGTAGTAGTAGTTATAAGTATATATATATCTATAAAGATAGTAGTAGTTATTAATATATATATCTATAGAGATAGTAGTAGTTATGAGTATATATATTTATAGAGGTAGTAGTAGTTATGAGCTATAATACGTCTCTACTAGAGGGTCACTATCTCCGTAAAGAGATTACAAGGGCGGTAGGAATAAATATAAATAATATATAACGTAGTACGATCTAGGTCACGTGATATTAGATTTTATAAATTCATTAAGATTACTAAATATTAATAACGATATATATATTTTATAAAGTAAATACGTAGGATTATATAATAGAAAGTAAATAGAAGGACCCCGAATAAATATTTATAAAATTTATAGTCCCTCTAAAAAAACCTTCCAATTTATATTATTTATAAAGTACGTATATATAGAACCCGTATAGAATTTTCTATATTAATTTATACTTTATTTATAAAGCCCCTCTTTATTCGTTATAGATAAATCTCTATCTATATTAAACTCTAATTAACCGTACGGTCCTATATAAATAAATATTTACTTTAATTTCATTCTCTACTAATTTATATTAATTTATATATATTTTATATATATCCGTACCTAGCCCGTAATAGTAGGTATAATATTTATAAGGAATACCGAAAATAAAAAGGAATTCAATATAAATCTATATATATTAAAGTATCTTAAGTATAAAATACTACCGAACGATAGAGTTAAAGATTAATATATATTAAAGATTAAAGAGAAAGTACTCGATCTATATACTCCGGTATAGTATCGTACTTTTATATACGTGGAGGTTATCCGTAATATCGGTTTACGCGAGGGTAAAACTATTATATATACTATTACTATAGTATATAAATTAAGGATAAAACTATATTAATTATATATAATTTTACGCGTCCGTTTAATATCGAGGGCGTTTTTTTATAGTCTCGTATAGATACTATATACCTAGATAATGACTATTACGCCTATTATACGAAAAAGAACGAGATTATATAGTTTTATAAAACTCTATCCGGATATCGTAATAAAATATATATTAATTATATATACTTTAATAACGATTTAAAATACTCTTTTATACCTAGTTCGTATTATTTAATATTATTTAATATAGTAATCTTATTAATATTATATAAAGAAGGTTAAGGAAATAAAGAAATATAAAGCGATAAACCCTTTTAATAAAGAAATATATATTATAGTACGGAGGTATATTAATTAGTATAGTTAATCCGAAGAGTATATAGATTAAGATATCGAGGCGTATAGTTTAAAATCTCGATATATACGATTTATATAAAAAGATTATAGCCGCGTATTATAACCTTAGTACTTTATACTAAACGGTAACGGATCGTATTTATACGAATTAAATATAGTAGGATAACGGGGGATAGTAAAGATTAATATAATAAAGTATAAACTTTATACGGGTATTTATAAGATTATTACTTCTCGTATTAATTAATATAATTAATTAAACTTCTATATCGAATTTATTCTAACTCGTACGATCTTTATATTAAATCGTAACTATAGAAAAAATATATCCAAAGACTTTATAATAAAAATTTATTATATATATTTTAATAATTTTATTTATATTTATTAATAATCGTTTAATTAAAAATTATTTATTAATAATTATTTATAAAAATATTATAATATAGATAAATTTAGAGTTATTTTAATATATATATTAATTGATTAATTAATTTATATACCTACTTTAGTAAAACTATTTTATAAATAAGGGAGTTCTATAAATACTCTTTTAATAGGGTTACTAGCGGCGTTTACTAGCTATTAAAGAAACCTCGTTAGTTAAAAACTTTAATTTATTAATAATTTATTTCCTCTTTTTATTAGTTAATAACCGATAATTATAATTATTTTAAAATATTATTTATTCTTCTCTCCGTTTCTCTTTTATTTCGGTTTTAGATTTTATTTATTTATTTTATAAACCTATAGGCCGCTTTATTATAAATTTATTAAATAATAATTATTTACGGCCCTCCGGCCGGCGGTTTCTTTTTTTTCTTTCTTTTCTTTATAAGTCTAAGTATATTACTAGGCCCTAACGATAATTTAAATTATACTAATTATTTTTTAATAAAAGAGAATTAACCAAGTTATCCCGTTTTTATTATCTACCGCGCGGTTATATATATATTTTAGGCCTATATTAATATCTTCTTAAAATAGTATATATTTATTTATTCTACTAGCTCCGCTTTATCCCTAGTTAATTTTAGGTAAAATAATAATATATACTTTATACTTTATTTCCTTTATCTATACTAGTAGCTAGCGCTACGGACTATAAATATCTTTATTCGATATAGGAATTCATTTAATCCGATTTTATTATATTTCAATTATACTACTATAAAGTTTTTAATCTTTTTTAGTTAATTATAATAATCGAATTAATCCCCGAATAAATCTCTCTTTTAAGCCGGGTTAATAATTTATATAAAACTCGTTATTTTATAACTCTTCTATTTATTTAGTTATTACTAGCGGGCCTAGTTTTTTACTTTTTAATTAATAACCTTAATATCTTAATATTCTTCGATATTTTTAATTAGATTTATCTAGTTTTTTCTCCTCTTTATAATTATAATTATTTTATATTATTCTTTAAATCCTAGGGCGCGAAGTGCCTAGGCTTTTTTTTCTATTATTAATATTAGAGATATTTATCGTTATTTACCTCCCCTATACTAGAGTTTATTCTAGATCTATATATTTCCTATAGTTATAACTAATTGGGTCCCTCGATTAGTTTAATATTATATTATTAGGCGGTTTAACTAGAGGTTAATTAACACGATTATTAATTTAATTTTAAATATTAGAATTAGAATAACTTTAAATACTCTTAAGACCGTTTTAAGGTAATTATTTTAAATAATTACTAATTTCTTTATATATCTTTTTATAACCTCCGTTATTCTCTTTAATTAATATTATATCGGAGCCGTAAACGTTAATATTAATTTAACTATTATATTATATACCGTTTTATACTTCGCGAAGGTAGCGCTTTATATCGAATTAATTAAATATTTTATAACGCGGCTTTAATTAGTCGCCCTAGTCTTAATTTAAATTAAATATAGTTCTTATTTTAATTTTAAATCGACGTATAATCTTAAGACCTTAATACTCGCTTTAGGTTCGATAATTATATTCTTAAAATTTATCGCTATTTCTATATTAAACTTCTTTGGTATTCGAGATATATAGACTAGTTTATATTTCTAGAGGGTAAACGACGCTTTATGAGTAATTATTTATTTTAAATAAATATTATAAACTTATTTTAAATTTATATAATTCTTCTTTATACTCTCGTTATAGGCGAATAAATAGATATTATTTATAAATCCTCCGACCTATATTAATAAGTTTATTTTAATATACTCCTGGATTAATAGTATATTAAAGAATAGAAAGAGTACTAGTAAAATAGACGATTCTTATAAGATATTTATTATTATTTTCTCTACTATACTCGTTCTTCCTCTAAATATTACGGATATAGTTTTATTTAATAAAAAGTTTACTATCAAGTTAATAATTAAACTAGGTATATCTTTTATTATTTATAAATCGTATAATAATCTTTTATATAAAATATTATTAAATACTCTTATTATATTTAGTAATAATAGCTTTATTATCTTTCCCCTCCCGTTTTTACTATAGTTCTATATAGTATATACTATATCTATAAAGGTCTCTAGCGCGGTTTTTATTAAATACTTTTATCTAATTTTTATTCATTATAATAGTAGTAGTTTATACTCCTCCGCTATATTATTTAACTTTCTAGAGATAATTATTTTAAGTACTTTACTAAATATATTAAAGAGTATAATAAATCTATATAATTTTAACTCTAAATAGTTATCTTTCTTTAATTTTTTAAGAATTATTATATTAGTTTTTTTAATATACCTCGGGTAGTATCTTTATTTAAAGTAGATTTAAAATAAATAAAGAATAATATTTATTATTTCCGTTTTTATTATAATTTTTAGGAATTAATTCGGGATTTTAATTATTTTTAGCGCCTTATCGATAACTAGGTATTATATTACTTTATATATTTTTGTCTTAATTATTTCCTAGTTTATTTTAATAGAGTCTAGGTATTTTATCCCGTCGATATTATTTAAGTTTATTATTAATAGGGGGGGGGAAAATACTTTTTATAAAAAAATTATTTTATTTTTAAAATCTTTAACCTTTTCTCTTTTATTATTTTTAATAATTAAAAATTAAAGAAATTTCTTAAAGTAGTTACTTTTTTCTCTTTTTTATTTTACGAGTTTTAATATTTTTATCGACTTTAGCGAGACTCTATATATACTCTCCTATTAAAAAAAAAATTCGTTCTTCGAATTATATATATTCTTTTATTATTTATGATATCTAGGGCCTTTTTTATTTAGGTATTTTAATTTTATTTATATTTTTTTATATATTCCTTTACCTTTATTATAATATTAATATAACGAGAGTTTTAATAAGATTTGGCTTTTTAGTATAAACGGGCCTATAAGATTATAAACTCGATAATTTTTTAAAAACCTCCTATTATTTTATTTAAATATTAATCAATATCTTCTTTATTTTTGTATTTTAGTTTCTTTAATATTTAGTAGAGGGATTTTACGCCCTATTATATTTCCTTTTAAATAACGTTATTCTTAATCTTTTTTTATATATAATAAATTTATAATATTACCTCTTTTTATATTTACTCGAATTCCGTTACTACTAGTTTATAATCGGAGTTATAATATAAACTTTTATAAATTATAAAGTTATTTATAGCCTAGTATAATTCTTTTATAAAAATTAATAAATTAATTATACTTTTATATCTTTAGGCTTTTTATATAATAAATATTTTTAATAACTCTAAATTTATTTCCCTCGACTTTATTATCCCTAGGAGATAATTAGTTATAGTATAATATATATATCGCCTAGTATTATTCTAGTTAGGGTAATAAAGGTTAATTTTTTTTAAAAGAATATATTCGCTTTCCTCCGCTAATACTTCCTCTAGTAATAATAATATTAACGGATTATTAATCGAAGTATATTATATTAATAATAAGTTATATATATTATAGATTTATATCTTTTTATAGTAAGGGATTCCTCGACTAATAATTTCCTTCTCTTTAATTTTATCCGACCGAGATTCTTTTTTATTCCTTCGTTTTTTTGATATAATCTTTATAGAGTATAAATCGCCTTTATAATAAATTAACTTTTAATTATCTATATCGATTCTTTTATTTATATAAAAATATATATAAGTCTCTAGGCCTCCCTTATATACTAAATAGAAATAATTAATATTATTATTATATAACTCTTAGGTAATAGGGTTTTAACTAGGCTCTTAAATAACTATAATATCGATATTTTTAATTTACTCGTTTTAAAATAACTTTATTATTAACTTCGATTTTTTTTAAATATTATATTATACGACTTTAAACTAAATATAATAATTTATTATATATTAATATTATATCCGTAAGTTCCTCGTTTATTTCCTAGTTATTTAGTAGTATTAATTCTAGCCGGTTTTTATTTAATTAGTCGAGTATTATTCCTAGGAAATTATTTAGGATTTAGAGGATTATTTCCCTAAATATTATTATTAATTTATTATTTTATCTCGGTCTCTCTACCTTCCTAGGTATAGTAATAACGTTTTAGATTTTATTAATTATATTCGTTATTATTTTCCTCTTCCTCGTATTTCTAGCCGGTATTAATATAAATCTATTATTAATTAATTATACCTAGGAGTTTAGGGTTATTATCCTCGGTAATATTATAAACTACCTAGGTTTATTCTTTAATTTTTATTAAATTCGGTATATTTTCTTTTACTTAATTAGATATACTCTATTTTAGAATTTATAATATCCGGAGTAAACGGCGTAGCGCTTTTCCTTCGGGCTTTCGGTATTATATTTATATAATTAATATAATTCTATATATATCCTATATTTAGGCTAGTTTTTATAAACTAAGATTATATAATCATACCTCTAATAATTAAAATATTATCTCGGGTTATTTATTCTCTCCTATCTTTTATATAGTAATAGTTATTCGCTTTCTAGGAACCCGTCCGTTACTAGTTTATTTACTATATCTAGGTCCGGGATTTTAAAAAGGAGTATTAAATATTTTTTCTTATAATTATATTCGTCTAGTTTAAGGGCGAACTCTAATTATTTTATATTTATAATATTTAATCCCGGGTATAATTTATAGTTATTTTTTTATAATATCTTTATTACCGTTTTTTAATTATTTATATCGACGGCCTTTTTTTTACGTTATATATTATTACTATATAAATCTATCTTAATACTCTCGCCGAGGGGTTAATATTTTTTATTTATTTAATTACTTTCTCTAACTTTTATTTTATCTTTATTATTATATAATATAAAACGAAGTTTCCTCTCGTTATTTATTTTACCCCGATAATCGACTCCGTTATTAAATAAACTTCGTTCTAGAATATTTTAATTAATTAAAAATTAATTATTTTCCTAAATTATCCTCTAATTTTAATATTATTTATTTTAATTATTAATTACTTCGCCTTCGCGCTAGTTATTATTAGAGAGGGAGAGAAGTTCGTTTCGGTTATATACCTCGATAATATAAATATACTCCTCCCTCTAAGTTTTTAAACCTTTTATTTTAGCGATTTTATTTAGGTTAATTAAAGTATATATTTTTCTACTAATTCTTATATATAATTAAAGATTATTTTTAATATACTCTATATTAATTATAGTCCGCGGTATATTATTTATTATATTTCTTTATACTCTATATCTTTTATAGCCTTTATTATAATTATTATTAATTCTTCTAATATTTTTATACTTTTTTTATATTTTTTTATTCGATTACTAGTCTCCTTTATTTATTATAATATCTTCGTCGTATTAAAACGTATTAATAGCCTATATTTACTCTTTAATATTCTAGTATTTTAAGTTTTATTCCTATTATTTCTATTCTTTTTTATCTTAACTAATTTCGTACCCTTAATAGAATTTTCCTCGTCGTATAATACCCGTATTTCTTTTTTTCTTCAAAAAGATTTATCGCCGGTATATTTAGATTTTTCTCTAATATATATATTATATCCTAATATATCTATATATAATTATATTTTAATATCTATAAATATATAAATTAAAATATAATTATTAAAATAACTCGAAATATATTTATATTTATAACTATTTAAATAAAGATATAAATACTATAATATAAAAATATTATATATAAATATAAAGATAGAATTTTATATATTTAATTATATTTTAATATTTTAATATATTAATATTTTATTATATTTTCCTTTATTTAAGAGTTAATAAAAGATTATATATATAATA
>JAABUS010000591.1_pt1 | contig 91043 bp, 97 predicted proteins | sample 5560161 | NCBI WGS metagenome assembly JAABUS01 (sample SAMN10711885, study PRJNA513376) | rock metagenome | isolation source: Antarctica rocks | place: Antarctica: Victoria Land, Trio Nunatak nord | collected 2016-01-04
TATTAAAAGCATACTATGAAAATAAAGATAAAGTAATATAATATTACTAATAGTAATTACTTAGTATTACTTAGTAAATTACTAATTACTATTTACTATTACTATGAGTTAAAAAAAATCGTTACTATTACTATTACTATTTACTAGGACCATTTTGGGGTTACTATTAGTAAATTACTTAGTAAAATAGTAATTACTTAGTAACGAGCCAACACTGATCCAAAGCTTGGTCTCGACCAACTAATTACCTTAAGTACTCGATCTCACTTCACTTCGTTCTTCCTGTTCAAAAGCATTCTTCCTTTTAATAGTCGCATACTCACTCTACACGCGGCGAGCGGGGGTAAAAGCGAGCAATTAAATCGTAATCAGTATCGTGGCCTACCCCACTGGCAAACTCCAGCTTACTGACGGGGTGGGACTATCGACAATGGGGACAATTATTACCGGCAAGGCATTTTCGTCAACGAGCTTACCCGCTTCCAATTCCTAGATCTCCATCGGCAGTCGAATCTGGGTCTGAAAGCTTTGCTTTGCGACGTTGTGGGTATGAAACTGCAATCATCAGACTCCTGCAATAAACAGCATTTCAAGCAACATCAGCCCTCCTCCAATTATACAGAAAATTCTTAGTAGCTTCCAATCCGCAGCTTGTACCATGGATCCAATGAACTCTCGATCCGCTTGTCAGGGTCGCATTGAGCTCAGAGCCGCCTGCTCAGCGCCAACCAAGCCCGAAATGGATATCTCAAACCATTTGTGCCTCGCATCTCTTCCAATTCCCTTCCCTTCTTCATCTTACCACTGACTTGCATTGATATTTTCGCAATCGTGCATATTTTGCGACTAATTATGTCACCGTGTGCACCTTCCCGCTCAAGAATCTTCTTGAGACGAATGCTACTCCATTGAGATTGTCGCCAAATTCTGATCAGCAATGCCGTTGGCGGCTACGCCAAGTATGATCGCATTGCTTATGCTTCGCGCCAAGATCATAAAGGACTCTTTTTCCACAGTCTCTTACTTTCCATCCAGCCAATCTTTCTGTACTCCATTTTCTCCAGCTCGGAGGACCTTACATTCCTTTCCTATTATCTACGTTGCATACGTTGATCGTGTGTCAATTTACTGTCTTTATTTGTTACCTTCTGTCTCCTATTCATCAGTATTACTTTAATATCCATTGTGTCTGGACTTTCCATCATGATGCACTACAACAATGTACTGTTGGTTGCGTTGGCCTTCTCAACAGTTTTCGTTGAAATTGCCTTGGCAGCAAGGCAGAACGCACAGGCATCGAGCGCCTCTAATGCTGCGCAGAGCCAGGGAGGCACGCCAGCAACACTAGATGCCGGTGCTTTGCAAACTGCAAGCAACCAAGATGGACAAGGCAATGGTGCTGCTGGCGTTAAGGCTGGTCAAGCCAAAGCGAATACGTGAGTACCTCGATGAGCTGGATTTGAGCACAAAACTTATGGTTCTGGCTAGCGATCCTGCCAACTTTATCAACGTCTGTGCAGGAGGGCAAAAGACATTGACGAACGGCGCTCAGGTCAAAGGTGGATCATGTAACGGCATACGTAAGCATGCTCAAGAGCGAGTCATTGATCTTAGCTAAACTGTCCCATAGCGATGGGTGACATCCCATCCACGGACAACATGGTCTCCACTATCCTGACCAGCCCAACACCGGGCCAGAATCTTGCAGCCAACCAGGACTTCGCGGTCAAGCTGCAGGTGGCCAACATGAATGCCGGAGTCTTCACAAACCCCACTGTCACCTACTACAGCGCCCCACAGGCACTTGATCCAAACAACAAGAATATCATTGGCCACGTCCATGTGACCATCCAAACCTTGGGTTCGAACATGGCTCCTCAGCAAGCCCCAGATCCTAAATTGTTCGTTTTCTTCAAAGGCATCGATGACGCTGGGGATGGCAAAGGCGGCCTGGCGGCCAATGTTGTCGGCGGGTTACCCGCTGGCAACTATCGTGTCTGCACTATGTCCTCTTCTGCCACACATCAAGCCGTTCTCATGCCTGTCGCGCAGCGCGGAGCCCAGGATGACTGCACTAAATTCCAAGTGGGAGGTGGCGGTAGTGCTGCTTCTGGCGCTACAACCGATAGTGGCAAGCCTGCTGCTGCAACTGCTGCTCCCGCTGCTAACAACGCTATAGGCGGTGCCCAGAACGGCACGCAGACCGGTGGGCAGGTTGATAATCAGCAAGCTGCGGCGGGCAGTAGGAAAGGTGGTAAAGGCCAGCGCAAGCAGGGCAAGCGCCCTCGATTCCAGAGCCGAGTTTACATTGCGTAGATTATTACCTTACGCACCCACGAACGAGTGACTTTTAGACATATCTTCTATTGATGCTTCTTGGCAGCTTGGGGGAATGGAGTCACCTTTTGGTTGTATGATGACGCCGAAATCACAAGTATACATGTAATTTGCTTTACTCCCTCAAGATACCGCGAGGACATATCTTGGCGCCAAGCTCGACCTTCTTGACCCTCGTTGAAATACCTCCAGTTTGAAACCATCGCTTGAAAGCATGGATTGTATATCCCAACCATGGGAACACCTGCCAGCACTCGGATCATCCCACATTTGTCTCCCTCTAAACCGCTTCCATTGAAACCGGTAGCTAATCGCAACGTGCATCATGTCGTGCTTGGTGACCTTCTATTCAAATCCTGGTACCCTTCTTACTATCCTGAAGAGCTACTCGGCAAAGAGGTAGAGAAGCTTTACGTGTGTCCATGGTGCTTCAAGTACTCCAATGATATCATCCCCTTCGTGGGACACGTCGTGTGTGGATTTTTTCTTTCGGTCCTCGGATATAACATGCTCATTGATCTGACACTCCGTACAGAAGCTATGTTCTGATACGTCCCTAGCCATTCCCGGGACCTTGATATACTCCAAGGGCACGCATTCTATCTACGAAGTTGATGGCGAAAAGGATCAGGTCGTCACGGTCTGCCCCGGATCTTATTCCCAAAGCTTATGTAGTACTATAGCCATTTGCCCAAAACCTTTCTCTCTTCGCGAAACTTTTCCTCGACAATAAGTCCGTCTTCTTCGATGTCGTCGGCTTCAACTATTACCTCCTTACACGCAGCTCCGACCCAGCCTCCAATCCCAAAAGCCTTCAGAAGCCGCAGATAGTTGGGTTCTTTAGCAAGGAAAAGATGAGCTGGGACAATAACAACCTCGCCTGCATCCTCATATTCCCTCCATGGCAGCGCCAGGGTCTCGGAAAGATTCTGATGGGCGCGAGCTATGAGCTTAGCAAGCGCGAAGGGCGCATTGGTGGTCCGGAGAAGCCCTTGAGTGAGCTAGGCAGGAAGGGCTATATCAAGTTCTGGGAGGCAAGAGTTGCAAATGCTATATTAGGAATGAAGATTAAGAGTACCACGACGGTAGAAGAGCTTGCGACTCGATGTTGGCTGTTACCTGAGGATGCAATAGCGGCATTGAAGAATATGGACGTTCTAGAAAAGAGTAAGAAAGCCGATGGCGGCCTTCTTGTCTCGAAGACTGCAGTGAAAGAGTGGGTTGCGAAAGATAGGATTGACCTGACGTCGCCCATATCTGCAGAAGGGTTCATCGAAGATGCCATGTCATAGAAGAGTGATGATGATGAACGCTTGTACCATGTGCGGAGCTGAAGGGACTGATACAAGCTCCTTGAGTCGGCTCCGGCATGCGATGTGAGAACTTTTTGCGATGAGTGCCTTGACTAGCTGGGGATGGTTCGCGTTGATCACCTTCGACCGCAGGTCCTCAGCAGCTTGCTTCGAGCTCGGTCTATGGCTGATGGCGCATTGTTATCTGTACGCGCCCGTTTGATTGATTCACATGAGCCTGGCGCGGTTCCAACTCTCGTTTTGCCCCGGAGCCGAAATTCGACCTTACAACTTCTGACCACCACGGCAAGCGCATCACCTTTTGTCCACTCCGAATTTGCTCTCTGGGTCACCAATCCCCGATACCATTAGACTCCTCGCGTAACACAATGGTAGACTCTAATTTGGCCACAACGGTGAAGGAAAAAGGGCTTGAAATGTAAGTCTTCCGATACCTATCACCTTGACTCCAGATTGATTGGCGCGCAGAGCGCTCGAGTCCGGGAAATACCACGATCTGGTTGTGCGCTGCGAATCACGTGAATGGAAAGTGCATCGGGTCATACTCTGCGCCAAATCAACATATTTTAGCAAGGCTTGTGAAGATACTTTCAAGGTGTGTACTCCTTCACGCTTTTCCGAACCATCGCTTATAGCCTGGAAGGAGGGCATTTCTGGCGAGATCAATCTGCAGGAGGATGATCCCGACATGGTCGACAACATGCTTCGCTTCCTCTACACCTTGGATTATCAGGACGGCGCCGAAGGAGGTAGACCTCTCCTAGTAAATGCCAAGATGTACGCGATTGGAGACAAATACTGCATCGAAGCCCTGAAGAAGCTTGCGAAGACCAAGTTCTCGGAGGCTTTAGACGCAGGTTGGGATATTGTCAGCTTTCCGGAGGTCATCGAGACCGTATACACCACTACGCCTGCGACTGACCGTGACCTTCGGGACTGTCTTACCCATGTTCTCCTAGAGCATAAGGAGGAGTTGTACGAGCATGAAGGTTTCGTCGGCCTCGTCAAGGACAAGTTGTCGGACGGCGAGTTCGCAATGGACGTCATCTACGCCTGGACAGAATTTCGTAGCTCGAAGAAAGACTCATCGAACACCTACACCCAGGGTCCTTTCAAGTGTAGGTCTTGCCAAGCAAGCTACTCGAGTTGTCCATCGTGCGCGAATCGGCTGTGATGGCCAATGATCTCTAGCAGTGGGATTCGAGGTACCTGTAGCTAAGGCACTGATGAGATCAAGCGGGATTAGAAGTGTAATGTATCGAGGCCTGCAGTCGGATCAACATAGCTCTTCTTAATATTCAGTGCGTGTTCAGTGCATGTTCAGTGCATGTTCAGTGAATGATCGGTTGCAGTTCGGAATGAGATGTTACCTCACATAAGGTGAAGCGTCGATATCTTCTTTGCATGATCTTCCTCGGACAAGCATGCCAGCGTCATCCAGATCATCACACCACAACAAGCATGGCTTCTGATGATTCACAGCTCGATCAGAGCAAAAGTCTTACCTAGTAAGCAGTCCTCTGGACAGGGGGCGCTTCGGAATCCTGCTGCTTATATCCACAAGTGCGTTCGAATCCGGAGATTATTCAGACTTGATCGTCAAATGTCACGAGCAAACATGGCGCGTTCACCGGGTCATCCTATGTACGCGATCTCGATATTTTGAGTCATGTTGCAAACATAATTTCAAGGTATCATAAATATCAATAGCGTCGATCCAACTGCCATGCTTACAAAACCTTAGGAAGGAGTATCCGGAATCATCGAGCTGCAAGAGGATGACCCCATTATCGTGGGCAAGATGCTTTGCTACTTCTACACATGCGACTATTCCGACTCCGGCGACAATTCCGGTGACGCAATCATCAATGTCCTGGTTTACGCCATTGCCGACAAGTACAACGTACCTCTCCTCCAAGCTCTTGCAAAAGAGAAGTTCCAAAATGTCATGAGATCTAAAGTTCCTAAATGGAACCCTGACGCCTTTGCTGGCGTGTGTACACAGATATACTCTACCACACCATCCTCGGATCGTGGCTTGCGCAATTGTGCGAAACACCTGATGAAGAAGCATAAAGAGTCGCTGCATCTGAATAAGGTGTTCAGGAGTCTCTTGCAAGCCAGTATTCTAGAGGGTGATTTTGTGCTGGACGTTGTGGACGCATGGGTTAACTGAAGGTGTGACCTCGAGTCTTCTCCCATCATGTAATGCGACAAGCTTACATCTAAGGCTACTTGTACCTAGAGCCTATACAAGAATGCACGACTCCAGCCAATGGCTGTTTCATGATACAAGGAAATCATTACCTCGAGCATCCCATGCCTTCGAGTCCAATTCCCTCCACCGATGCAACCTCCACTCAACACTCCTGGATCTTCAATAACCAAGGACCTTTACTGAATATAATTGTCCCCCGCCCGATGGCGCAATGCACATGAGCACCGAGTCTGCTACGAATCGCACTGCGACTTGAACATTCCATCATCCGCTTTCACTTTCAGTGCTGGTCACACAGCCCTTCCACCAATGCTGCTTCAATGTCCAGGAGCATGGGTATATCTCTTCCCTCCTCTCTTCCTTATACACAAGACCTCTTACATTCCCCCAATGCTGCTTCAATGTCCAGGAGCATAGGTATTTCTATTCCATCCTCTTTTCCATAGACACAAGAAGTTCTACCTTTCCCCAATGCTGCTTGACCGTCCAAGAGCATAGGTCTCTCTCTTCCATCCTCTCTTCCTTATACACAAGACCTCTTACATTCCCCCAATGCTGCTTCAATGTCCAGGAGCATGGGTATATCTCTTCCCTCCTCTCTTCCTTATACACAAGACCTCTTCCATTCCCCCAATGCTGCTTGACCGTCCAAGAGCATGGGTCTCTCTCTTCCATCCTCTCTTCTTTTAGACACAAGACCTCCTACCTTCCCTACCAAACGACATCACCCCCAGCAAACCCCACCCCCCCAAATTCTCCCTCCCACTTCCCACAGCCAACAGCTTCTCGCATTCTTACGAGCCTGCAAGAACAAAAAACTAACCCCTGTATCTATCGACCCGGCCAAACCACCAGCGCAACCCCAGCAGCCAGGCTCCAGCACCGCGCTTCCTGACTTCGCTAACTCCACAAGCAAGATCCCGAACCCGTGGTCATCTTCTGCAGGTCGACACGCGGAGGCGATGAGGGTTGCTCTTCGGCCTTGAGATGATGATCCGAGACGGTGATGCGGGGAGTGGGATTGAGTGGCTCACTTTTGGCTATTGGATTCTGTGCACTCGCTGGCAGGGTGCTGCTTCTTCGAAGGACTGCCTGTTGGAAGCAGAGAAACATCACTTGACAATCAGGAACAAGGTGGTGACGGGTTGGCGATGGACTGCGCTCGCGAGTGATCGCCCCTTGTCAAAGTGGTATGATGTTCAAATCGATGCCATCGTTTGAAGTTTCCGGAGAAGCAGGAGTTCTTGATTAGCGGGTGAGTACCCACAGGGGCAGCGCGTGGGATAGTGGACGTGGGCTGCCTAGATACAGAGGTCGAATGGTCTTCAGATGGACGAGAGCAGATAGGGATGCAGAGCCGCAATGTAGGTCGCAAAACATCCTCCATTTCATTCCGTCCACAACAAACTCCAAGGGGTATCAAAAGTCCTCGCATCTAAAAATCCCAATCCCATTTTCCCATGGCAAACAACAACAAACATCATCTCGCACTCCACGCCTCCTCAAACAGGCACCCCTTCCTCCGCACCACCCCCTCCTCCAAATTCAGGCCCCTCACCACCCTGAAACCCCCGGTCCCCACCCCCATCGTCTGCCCCAGAATAATACACTCACTGACCCCCTCGATCTTATCCGTCTTCATCCGCGCCGCCGCCTCAAACAGGTGATCCGGCGTCTTCTCGAAACTCGCCAGCTGCAGCACGCTATCCCTCATCTTCGCGAGCCCGAAGCGCGTGATCCCCAGCACCTCGCCCTTGTACGTCATGACGTCGGCCAGCAGCTTCATGTGCCGCGGGTCGATGTCCATATCGCCCATGACGATCTGTATCTCCCGGATGATGATGCTGCGCGCGGCCTCGATGCCGAGGACGGCCGCGGTTTCCATGACGCTGTTGGTGGTGGTGTGCAGGCCGTCGATGCCGTCGGTCGTCATGCAGGCTTGCAGGCCGTAGCCCTCGACGTAGAGCCTGTGGGCTTTGGTTTCGTCGTCGGTCTTGATGACGGCGCGGGTGGCGTGGGGGTAGCCGCGGATGGGGATGTCGGGCAGGATGCGCTTGATGGCCTGGGTGCGCAGGAAGGTCTCGGTGTCTTCTTTGGCTTTGGAGGCCGCTTTGGCGGCTTTGGAGCCCGAGGGGGGGACGGCGTGGACTTGGATGCGGATCCATTGCTTGAAGACGCGCATGTGTTCGGGCAGGATTTTCAATTTCTTCTGCTTGGTGATTGCGGTTGCGACGTCCATGGGTGTGATTTCGAGGTCGAGTTTGTTGATGGTTTCCAGGTCGACGCAGAGGTCGATGACCATTTGGGCGCCCGAGCAGAAACCCTCGATCCAATGGACGATGTCTCTAAGATAGGTCTTTTCGATGCGGCCTTTGGCGACTTTCGCGCCCGTTTGGCTTTGGGGGTTGTTAAGCTCGCAGGTTATGAGTGGTGTACTGATCAACTTTGAGGCATTGATGATTTCCTTGATTCGTGGTACACCTTGTGTCAAGCTCATACCGGCCACACCGGCAAAGTGGAAGGTCTTGAGTGTCATTTGCGTGCCGGGCTCGCCGATGGATTGAGCGCCTACAGCTCCCACTGCGTGTCCAGGCTCGGTCTGTGCACGTTTGTGCTTTTTGAGACAGGCTGCGATGAATGCTGTTAAAGTCGCCTTGGAGAGCTTGGCTACGCGGTCGATGGCATCTTTAGCTGATTTGACTGGTCATACTTAGTATCGCATTGTACTTTGGAGAATATGGGTTTTACCATTTATATGGGCCTCAATTCGTTTCCAGTTCGCCGCCTCGTGTTTTGTAAATCCTTTCGAGATACCTCGCTTAACGCGGGCATCAGCCAGCTCGTCGGCCTTTCGCTTCACAAAAACTTCTATTGTTTGCAGAAATGCCCTGACACTCTCGTGCTGATCGATACCGTCGTCACTTTGATCCCAGTAATCCAGAAATTTGCCTTGTTCAGACTTGCGTATCCATCTGGAACGCTCTCCTTCTAGCAACTCCTTGCAAGTTTCCAAGATCTCCCATGGCAAAAGGCCTCGCTCTTTGTTGCTCCATGTTGTAGCCTCGGCATGTGTAAAAGTTCGCTCGAAGTTCACTGGCTTCGCCTGACCCTCCATGTCCACAGGATCAAGCTTGTCGTCGCCATACTGGAACTGAACGATGTTGGACGAAGAGTTGCGGACTGTATCGTCATACTGCACTGAGAGATCCTCAAGCGACTTCATCAAACGCCGAGACATGTATCCGGTCTCGGCGGTCTTGACAGCAGTATCCACCAGACCCTCGCGACCAGATATGGCATGAAACAAGAACTCTGTTGGGTCCAGACCCGTGAAGAAGCTGTTGCGTACGAATCCTTTGGATGGCGGCTGACGAGCGTTCTTTGGGAAATGAGGGAGACTGCGGTCTTGGAAACCGTCTGCGACTCGCTCACCGCCAATGATCTGCTGCCCTACGACTGCGACCATCTGTGAGACATTAATGTTCGACCCTTTCGAGCCTGAGGTCGCCATTATCAGCGGTGAGTTCCAACGACTAAGCTCTGCAATGCAAAGGTCTCCAGCCTCTTTTCGAACCTTGCTGAGGATTTCAGAGATGTCGGCTTCCAAAGTCGATTCTTCGGTGTGCCCTTGTCTTCGTTCGAGTTTCCCCTTCTTGAACTTCTCGATCAATGCATCGCACTTTGCATAAGCGGTCTCGATCAGCTTCGTCTTCTGACCAGTCAGAACGGCACCCGGGTATACATCGCTGATCCCGATGGAGAACCCTTGGTTCGTCAGCCATCGAGCAGAGAGTTTTGCCAGGCGACCCATCGCTTCGACAGCTGCATCTGGGCCGAAATCTCGTAGGATCACAAAGAAGACTGAGTCTTTCTTCCCTGAGCCGATAGTCGACTTATCCATAACGCCACACATTACCTCTGAATTGCGGATGCAAAGCCAACCATCGTTCTTATCTAGGTCGCGTGGCTGACCCGCAACAGCTCGATACTCACGGCAAGCAGCATCGAGATTGACCAAGACTGGTGAGGCTTTGTTGGGCCGCATCATCACGTTGAAGACCTGCTTTCCTGTCCAGAGCATCACAGGTTTGAGGACAGCGGGGGGTGGTAGATCAAGCTGCAGTTCTGCTCCCGCCATGTACATGCATATATTGGTAAACGTCTTGCGATCGTAGAAATTGTCTTTACTACTCAGCAGGTACGCGGCGGTAATGAAATCTTGTATAGCCGAGATAATGGGCTCTCCATTCTTCGGCGTGACTAAATTGTGCTTTACCCCCATCAACTCAATAGCCTCTGTCCTCGCTTCCTCCGTCTGCGGAATATGCAGGTTCATCTCGTCACCATCAAAGTCGGCGTTGTAAGGATTGCAGACGCATTCATTGATTCTGAAGGTGCGATGAGGTCTCACTTTGACGTAGTGACTGAGTATACTCAACTTGTGCAGCGAAGGCTGTCGATTGAACAGCACAATGTCCCCGTCTTCGAGATGTCGCTCGACGATATCGCCAATCTGTAGATTTTCCGCATGCAGACTCAATCTGCCGTACCTTAAGAACTGTTTGATCCCCTGCTCCTTCTTGGTCACATAGTTTGCGCCTGGCCACTTGTTTGCCCCGTTCCTGATACGAGCCCTCAGCTTGTCTATATTGTAGCGGGAAACCTTTTCCGGATAAGTGAGGTTCTTCGCGACCAATTCTGGCACAGCAACCTCATCGATTGAAAGATTGGGATCCGGAGAAATGACCGTCCTTCCAGAAAAGTCAACACGTTTCCCTGACAGATTACCTCGGAACCGGCCTTGCTTTCCCTTCAATCGCTGGCAAAACCCTCTGATTGGTTTCCCGTATGTTGGCTGCTGGAGACCAGGAACGTCGCTATTGATGTAGATTGCAATCTGTATCTGCAAGAAGTCCCACTGTTCCATTATAGTTTGCACAGGCTGGCCACTTTGCAGGCCCTCCCTAATGAGCGTGTTGACATGCACAATATCGGAAAGCTTAGAAGTGATATCGTCCTCGGTACTAGCGCTGTCTTGCTGGACCGAGGGCCGAATGCATACGGGAGGCGCTGGGATATATTGCCAAATAAACATCTCTGGTCTCCCAGAGCTAGGATCCATGCCGAGCAGTTCGCAGTCGAAGGCTGTGATCAATCGGAAGAGATTGAGCACCCTTAGCGGGTTCATATCGTCCACGGCCTTCCTAACATGCTTCTCTACCTCTTGATGACTCTTCCGCGCCTCCACAAACGAGCGGTCGAAGAGTGTTTTCTCCCCTGGAACTACCTTCTTCTCCGCCTTCGAGGCATTGTACTTCCTAAATTGGTCATGGATGATCTTTAATGGATGCTGGCCAGGTGCCTTCTTGACCTGGCCATTAAGCGTACCGCAGTAGAAACATCGATCGGTCTTGCGGCACTGCTCATTGATCTTCTTGATTATCCTACTTCGTCCCAGGTTATCAAGGTTTGGGCGACGTAAGCTCCTGAGGAATTGTCGATGATCGGTCTCATTAAGCAGGATCCGGCCACAGGTCTAGAACCAATCAGTGTACTCTTCTACATCTGCGGCACCTTGATCTATACTTTGCAAATATTTTGTAATATTGCGATGGTCAATTTCAGGTAGCCAATGTGAAATGCAGGCAATGCCAGTTTCACATGTCCAAAGTGACCATTGCACTGTTGTAGAGTCTCGCCGCAAGTCTCACAGAACCCATCCTTACTGGAGATGCCCATGCGGCCATCCAGAGGTCCATTGGGTTGTACGGCGCGGTCCCGAGCCAAATCGAAAAGGTTTCGATCACAGACTTCGAGTACACCCTGATTCACAATGTCCTGGCTCGACCTATGCGGCTATCAGCCTACCGGGACAGCATAAAAAGGGTGGCCAAAACTCACAGTATACCAAATTGCAATGCTTTTATGCGCTTGGGCACAGTGTCCACCACCTGCTCTTTCACGGTGGGCGCCACCGATGCCATCCCTGTGGCTGTCACCGGCCCTCAAGGGCTTGTAGAACCTTGTGGTGGAAAAGCAATTGCATGGGCGCTGCTTTGTGGTTTGTGGGCCGAGCTCTCCTGGTGTATGTGTTGAGGTTTTGAGGTTTTTGAGTCATGGCAAAGAAAAGGTTTCTTTAGGCGCGCTGAGGGGCAGTTGTGGGGCTTAATTTAGTGGGGCAACCCCGCAATCTTAAGCCAACCGAAGAGGCTCCGGGGTGGCTTAGAAGGCTACCTCTAGGGGCTGGGTGAGCCCATTTATATTACATTCCATTTGTAGGGTTTCAATCACTTAAACTACTAAGTCTTTCCAGATAGACAGGCAAGCAGGTCCTAGGTCACTGGAGTTCTTTGAGCGGCGGGTTAATATAGAGAGTCTGGGTTGAAGCATAGTACGGACGACTTCGGCAGGAGAGGATGAACTTACTGTTCCAATGCAGGGATCGTGGTTTGGCTTGATAGTACTATGTAGAATATGGTCATTTGCACAAGCAAATTCCATAGCTAAGTCTAAGCTCAATGCCATGCGCACGCTATGCTATCGAGGGTTTCGTCGTTCATCTCTTTCTTGTCGTTCCTGCTCACTCACCAAATCTTCAACGTATCTACTACTTCTTCTTTCCACCACTGCTTGGTGCTCTCGCTCCAAAGCTTCCCTCGAAACCCGGCCTAGCCTTTGGTTTCGCCTTCGCCTTCTTCTTTCCCTTTCCCTTCTTTACCCCTTTCTCCTCTTTCCTCTTCGCCAGGTTGTCCTCTCTCCTTTTCTGCTTCAAGCTCTGCGCCTTTTTTATCCCTTCAAGCCTCTCGCTCCACTCCTTCGTGCTCTTCGCTTTCTGCTTCTCCTTCCGCTTCAGTGTCTTTTTGAGAAGCGAAGTATCATCCCGCACGCGCTCTCCATGTGCGTGCTTACGAGCGTTGAGCCACATGTCTTTTTCTTCTTTATCGGCACGAGTGGCGGGATCTAGGGAGGCGAGGTGGGCTTGTTTTTTCGCGGCAGCTTGCAGCGCGGTGCGAGGATCTGAGGGGCCTTTGGGGTCTTTGATGCTCAGGATATCATTCAACTGTGCTGATGCCTCCTGCCCGTTCCCGAAGGCGACCCGCCCAAAAGAAAAGTTGTTGATTGCTTCGCCCGGTGTAGTAGCGTTCGAGCCAGTACCTGGCGACATAAGAGGCGAGCCACGAGCATTGAAGCTAGCGGGCGAAAGGAGTGGGGAGCCCCGAGCCAGAGTCTCGGCTTTCTGACGCTCTTCCTCTTCCTTGGCTTGTCGGCGTAGACTCTTCTTGTGTGCCTTGCGCTGCTCTTCCTTCTGACGGCGTGCGTCTAGGAGCTCTTGACGATTCCGTGCTGGCTTGCCATTTGGACCGTCTGCCCTGCGGGCTGCGCGTAGTTCCTCGATACGGGTTTGTAAACGTGATCTAAGTTCTTCGGGTACAGCTTTTGGAGGTTCTGAACCGTTTAATGGTTTAGATAAAGAAGCATCAGTATTGATTTCATCCGTTCGGAGTTCTGAAGGGGCGGTGGGAGGGACGATGGAGGATGTGGACGAAGATTCGGATTCCGTGGGCGGCGCATCGAAAGCTGGAGAGTTGGGGAATGGAGAAGGCGTAGCTGTTGACGGTGCGGAGTCGTGTGATGGCACAGCGATGTCCTCCATTTCTACAGGATCAATATCACCCGCAAACAGGCTCGCGTTGTCGCCTTCGTCATCGTTGGATTCTCCATCCGCCACGTCCATCTTCTCTTGCTGTTCCTTCTTCGCCTTTTTGGCTTCCTTCTTGGCCGCCTTCGCATCCTGCCTTTTCTTCTTCTGCTCTCGCTTCAGCATCTTCCTCTCAGCCGTTGCCTTCTGCACCGCGTTGACGTCCGCCTCCACCTGATTAGTTCCCTCCTCCGTCATCTCTGTTCGCTTAGTAGCGTTGAGCTTTTCTCCCCCGGGCTTCTGCTTCTTCGCTTTCTTCGTTGCTCGCTTAGTGCCCTCGAACGGCTTTTCAGATTCGACAGCTTCCACGTCTGAGCCACCCTCTTCTTCTCGTTTCCTCTTTCGCGAATTCTCGTCCATGACATCCTTTGCACTCTTCACGTTATCAGGGTTGAGCTTGGCAAATTTGGCCTTTCGAGCCTCCTCTTTGGTTTGTTTCGTCTTTTTCCATTGATCCTGGCAGTCCCAAATTCCACAATCAGCACCTTACGAGAAGATGAGGCGGCGAGGTAGCTTAGCTTACACTCGTGTCTTCGTCATAGTAATATCTAGCGGGTATAAGTGAAAGAAGGCCATTAAAAGCTTCGGCATGACTTTTCAACCGGTCCTAGATACTCATGAGTAGATGTTCGGCGCCCCGCCTGTGTTGCGGAGTCGGCTTTTCTGGGGCATACCTCAATGCTTTCTGCCATGGTCGAGGCAGTAGCTGAGAGCCCACTCTGAATACGCTGAGCAATATAAATCACCACCTTTAACTGAACACACCTGATCTTGTCCAAGTGTCATTAAAGAAAACCGTAGGAGGTCTTGCTCTGTCTCCAGTGGTGAATTTGTGGGTCGGAACTCTTGGCACCTTGGCACGCTAACTTTTCGGTGACTGCCGGGTTGATTTACCGACGATCTCGCCCTGGTTCAGAGCTCACAACGAGTCTCGAGAATACTTTGCTTAAGACGACCATTTGAGCAGCCGAATGAACACACTAAATGATACTGACGAGACTGACGTAAAGCTGTTAAAAAGATCGAGGATATTGAAATCGGATTCTACCATCCGTGTCGGGTTCCAATCGATTGAGCATGTCAAGCTGAGCAACATCAATCGATCAAGGTAGCCTACTATTCGGGACCCTCCAACAGCTCAGAGCACCAGCATTCACGACTTCAACCCGCTCGCCCAAGTCTCCACCTCACGACTCCCCCTTCGGCGGCCAACAACTCCCCTTACTTCCCCCGTCCCTCACCACCCTCACGAACGGGACCGTGTTCAAATTCTCCCACTCCCCACTCCACTCCTTCAATTTCTTCACATTGCCTGTATCCTGCATATCTGGCAGCCAATACCCGGCTCGATACTCGTTCTCCTCTGCTTCCATCCTTTGCCGCAGCAGATCCTCCTTGGTGCTCGAGGGCCGGCCAATGCGGCGCGAGGCTTGGAGTGAGGCGAGAAGGGGAGCATCGCGTTGGAGATATCTGGAGGCGATCAATGAGTGCACAGATGGTGATCGAGGGATGGAGGGAGGACTTTTGAATGAGGGTATGTGTCTGTTCGATAGAGATAGGTTCAGTAGTGGCGCGAGCGGCGCCTTGGAAAAAGGAAATCCGCTGTACTGTACACCAAGGATCCTCAATCATCAATCTAGACCCTTTCCCTCTTCTATGAGCTGTAATGCTACATACAGAGTGGACCGTTCGCCTTTGACCTCGCAGCCGAGAGCTTCCCTAATCTATCAGAGCGTGCGCTCGCTCGTCGCAATTTTTGCGCATCTCTGCTATTCTCGTGGAGGGATGTGGTGCGGCCTTTCTTCTTAGTAATCTTTTTCTGGACCTTGGAGAGATTATGCGCCATCCTCAATGGTTTTCGTATGGATGATGGAAGAAACAGAACTGAATTTAATGTTGGACCCACAACCTTTTCGATTAAGTGCTTCAGCTACTTCGTGTTCAGGGTTAATTTTAGGGTTTACTTACTGGCATTGGCAGTCAGACTAAGGTAGAGCGTATTCGAGGCACCAGATGTCTTCTTCTACATTTGTACTTCAGTCCATTGGTCTATGGGCTTATCCACCCATTGCGTAATCGCACAATCCAACCCGACAACAAGGACTCACCTTATTTACCTTAGGCAAGCCTAACTTATACTAGTGCGTTTTAAGAAGCGCGCGTTGCAACCGTGTTCGCCAAGCGATTAGCGTTGAGGTCTTATTCCCCCAAGTCTACCACCAAAAGAGAGATATCAACAGCCCACCTGCCAAAACAGATTTGCACACGGATAGAGGGTGACTGACATTGAAAAGGCATTCAGAGCGCAACAAACAGCTACCTCGCCCTACCTCTCACAGCCGCTGCAATCCCGGGGAGCGCTGGAACTTGTCCGCTCGAGCACGAGCGTGCCTCAATCTCTTGGATCGATACCATCTATGCATTGAGCTGCGACACACCGAAAACAAGAGACAGGAATCTACGACCCCATGTCGTCGGCGGGTGGACTAACCCGTCGTCGCGGGGGCGGAGGGGGCGGAGGCGCTGCTGGCGACGATGAGCACGAAGGCAACAGAACAGCCACTCCATCAGGCGGCCCACGAGATGGACGAGCACCAGAAACGTCGTATGCGGGCGGAGAGAACGGACACAAGATTGCTTTCGACCCTCGAGATATGGCAGACCATGAGGAGAGGAACAAGCAGCCCAAGCTAACGCTGATGGAGGAGGTGCTGCTGATGGGTTTGAAGGACAAGCAGGTGAGGGGCGAGGCATCAGGGACGAATATGGGGTTGTTGTACTGATGGTGTTTGGATGCTAGGGCTACCTTTCGTTCTGGAATGATAATATATCGTACGCTTTGCGAGGCTGCATCGTCATCGAGCTTGCGTTCAGGGGTCGCATCAGCATGCAGAAGGATTCATCACGGCGGCGTTTCCCACTAGCAGACAGAGTCATTGAAGTCATTGATGACACACTTACTGGCGAGGTGCTACTCGACGAAGCTTTGAAGATGATGAAGACGAGCGAGAAGATGAGCGTCAGCTCGTGGATAGACCTCATGAGCGGTAAGGCTCCTACTCAATAGCCATATACTGGTGCCCTTCTGACCGTGCTCCTTGAAGGTGAAACGTGGAACTTGATGAAAATTGGTTATCAACTGAAGCAAGTACGAGAACGCCTAGCGAAAGGTCTCGTAGATAAAGGCATCCTACGAACCGAGAAACGAAATTTCCTCCTCTTCGACATGGCCACCCACCCCGTCGCCGATGGCGGTGCCAAAGATGAGATCCGCCGAAGAGTGCGCAACGTCCTGACCAACCGCACCGTCGTCCTACCCCCCAGCCAGTTCCTCCCGGAAGACATGGAATTCCGATACATACGGACAATCTCGATGATCTGCGCCGCTTACGCGGCGAACGTGCTCGAGAATGCATTAGCATCCCTCGGTCATGAATCACGAGAGCGAGCCTTTTCGCAGGTTGATGAGCTTTTGGCCGAGTATTCGCAGTGGCCGTTTGGTAAGCGGGCGGGCGGAGCGCAGGGAATAGGGGCGAATTTGGGACAGGTTGTTACGCAGGAAGTCAATGCTTCGAAAGATAAGGAGCTGCAATTGGAGGTACGCGCGACTCTTCTCTGCTGTTGATCTTTCAAGTCGTACTATGCTCTCCGTTGAGCAGCACGAAAAGGAGCTTGGACATTGTCGCGGTCCAGAACGAATGCTAACCTGCAACTTCTACCTCCAGGTCGTCGCAGCATGCTTGAGCGTCTTCACTCGGCTGGACTCACTCCTATGATTCTTGCTTCTCCAGCCTGCCGCTCTCATCGAACAAGACCGCGACGCACGTCACGGCCATTGTCAGGATACCACCGCATCAAAAGGCTTGATGACGGTAATTTCACTCGATGCACAGGGAGACAAAAGTGCTTGAATGGCGGTGTTCTCGTCGCTCCCAAGGCAAGGCGAGAATGGCACGGGTAGTTCGTGGGTGGGATTTCCGGGTGGATACGGTGCACAGGTCAGAGAAATAAATCTGGGATCTTCATATCTCGCAGATCATGGCGCTTTTTCGTCTTCCCTCAACCCAGATCTGTGACCCAAGAATCTGGGAACCTCGAAATAGAAGATTATTCCCACCTTCTGGTGCTACAACAAATTCCTAGCATTTGTGGGGAAACACAAGCTGGCACTTGCTTCTCTATTGCATTTCTGCATTTCCGAAAACAGCTAACAGCGTGCCCCGAGCTTTTCCATGCAGTCAAATTCGGCAGGCCCAGCGTGTCGGGATGATCGGGGTCGCACCAAGATCTGGATCTCTCGATGGTCTCAGATCTGAGTGGAGCTGTGGCGGAGGTTTCTGACGACTCGGAGATCTTCCATGTCCCTTGACTCAGAAGATTCCGGCAGTGCGAAGCAAGGGCGAAATTGTCCAAACTGGCGGTGTAACCCATGAATACTTACTCCGTACTTTCACGGTTCCAACGGCCCAGAAGAGCTGTCTGCCAAAGCCTCTGATCGCGAGGCTTACACGCTAAACACAGGTTGTTTTCCCGGGCTGCAAGGTCGATCGTTTTGCAGACGTCGATTTGCTTGCCCCTTGCTACTGCCATTGACCGATTGACTGTGTTTTCCCGATTGGGCGATTCTAGGCCCTCTGTGCAGAATCGGCCGTGTAACCGGGGGAACTCTAATGGGACTGTTCCGTGTGTCCTGTGGTTTCTTGGCAATTGTGTGCTTGTCAGTGAACAGCTGTCTTATCTTATGCTGACGGCCTGCAACGTGCGGCCAAACGAAACCAATCGTACACAGTGTCTGCGAATGTTACCGGCTCCAGCAAAGTTCAATTGCCGGACTCGCTTATCTGAGGTGGATATGAGGTGGATCTGAGATGGATCTGAGATGGAGGAGATTCGAGCTTGCAGAATTCCAACCAAGGCCCCATGCCGGACTGGCCAATCTGAGACCAAGTCAAGAGATCTCGCACTTTCAAGCGCACGATCCTATGCGATGATGACGATTTCTTGCAAGTCTGATGGAGCGCGAAACCTCAACCAAGCTCAACTACCGCTCGTCAATCTGAGACGGATCTTCCCAGAAATTAGTACGGGCGTTTGGACCGTGTCAACTCACGTTCCTACATAGATATACGCGACCACGATGGGTCCCTGCAGGGCATCTGACAAATTCACATCAGATCCAATTTGCGAGACTCTGGATCGTAGCTTAGTCAAACGCTGGGACGACAACGCTGGGACGACGGCCGATTGGGTAGCCAAGGACAGTGCTAACGGCATACATCCGCAACGCTTGCAAACTCAATCTCGTTGCGGCTGGATTGCGATTTGCGCCTGCGGAGCTGTCACGGGTAGCCCACCGTTAGCGACAGTCGCAACTCACAGACTGCACGATGGGCACCCAGAAACATCACGGATGGAAGTTCTGGAGTTGAGATGTGCAGATAAGCGATATATCATGGGGCTTGACGGTTGCAGATGGCGATGGGAACGTTGTTGGTGCCCTCGGTAGGAAATGGGTTGGCTGCGGGTAAGGGATGGTTGGCACTCGGGGTGGCGAGTTGGAGGTATCTGGGGCACCACCACAAATAGTGAATGGTCTCTGGGGTCGTCACGGCTTTTCTTCAGAGGAAGCTGTGCCAATAGCTCACTGTTCAGATGATTCAACGACGCCTGTGACTCGGAGTCCTACGACTCAACCTGTCACCCATCCATCTTGCGTCATTACTGTGCGTAACACAACCCAAAGGTTTGCGTCGCGTGGGGCAGTCCTTGAGTCTGCCATGGGCGGCGCACCGGCGGACCGCAATTTTGAATGGAGGTACGGAGATACCTACGTGACCAATCGAAGAAAGCTCACAGAAGGATCCACGCAGGCCAGAAGAAGTCCGTGGCACCAGCTTGAGCATCAAGGTTCATCCAAAGCGGGACGGCTGACACTGGCGCTTCTGTTTCCGGACGAACTCTGGCTTCATCTTTCAAGACCAGACCTTGCAAACACCACAGAGCCGTTGAAAGCAGGGTTGTGGCCTGTGACGGTGAGTAGAGTAGTAGCAGGCGCAAGTACTTCTGGCTGGCCTGCCTTGGCGAAGAAGATCTCATGCGAGATCGATCACATACATGTACTGATGAAGGATGCCTCCCTGAGCGGAGAAAGGTCCGTTCGTCTGGGGTTGTGCGCCACGGACAAATCAGAGCGTGGTGAAGGAGACGGGCTTGCCAAGCTTGGGTCAAGCTAGGATCTCTGGTCAAATCGGCTCCCGTTGTGACTAAGGCTTGTAAGAGGTCAGGGATTGGGGATTGACAGCCTGAGAATTTGAAATCGAACGTAACGGTTTCTCCACCATGGGCGGAGTCATGTCTCACGGTCCCTGTCGTAGTCGAAGTATGATACTCGGCCAAAGCTCGAGAATACTTGGGGCGCGTATGAAAGGAGCAGCACGAGGAAAAGGGGCATGATGCAATCACAGACGTCCAGCGCAAAGGAGACGTGGATCTCCCAACATGGACCGAATGGACCCACTTATCCGATCTAGCATCCAGCTCGCCAATCTGAATCGCATCGCCGCTACTGCAGCTAGGGAGAGCATGGAGGGCTGGTATGGAGGTTGATTGGTGCTGGTGTGAAGCGCGCCCCTCGGGTGGGCAGCATTCCGAGGACGGATGTCCTCTTTCCCTCTTTTTCGCCTTCGCTCAGCAGCAGGCCGGACAAGCCTGCCAAATCGAACTGTGCCAGCGATCTACTCCTCGACCCGAAAGCCGTGATGAACGTGCTACTGAACATTCCCGATCTCCTTATCAAGCCGTGCCTGCCCCCGTCTTCCCTCGTCCTTCTATTTTCCCATCTCTCAGTCCTTCGTCCCAAGTTGCTCCTTGGAATTCACTTTCAGGTCACATCGACGTCACGCCACGAGCACTTGGTTCGTTTGCCATTAGCCGTCATTGCTTGCCGCTTTATCGTAGCCGCAGACCCCTGTCAGCCTTGGCAGTGAGCGGGAGTAGCCTCCTCAGATCGATCCGAGGGCCCACTGCGTTCGCCATCGCGACCTCCGAATCGACCTCCATCCTCCCACGGTTCCTGTTCTCCCCGCATCCAACTTAATCCGATTTTCAATTCTTTATCCACCAAGGTCTTGGGTCTCGCCATCTCGTCTTCCTTCTGACTCTTCCGTGTTCTCGTCCATTCCAGCTTTACAGAAGTGTGGCTTGAAGCCCGAGAGCTACTGTGACCCCGCTCCGTATCAACCAGCATTACACCAGAGAACCTAGTCTTGGCGAGTGTGTTGTCCGCCAGGGTCCCAAGTCTCCCCACCACCAACCACATCTCCAACAATGCCTCCCCAACGAACTATCCCACCGTCCAAGGTGCTCAAAACAGAGCGTACGCACGAAGAGAACCAGGAGCGGTATGTCCTTTGCATGCAATGCTTGTGCAACGTCTGCTAACGTTGGCATAGGGCGTACATCGCCGCTTCTCGTCGGAGTGACCGCAGTCTGGAGGCTCGAGTGGAGTCTGCACGGAGAGCTTCCGAGATCCACAAGCGACGCACTGGTCGCTCGTTGCGTGTGACAGAGCAAGATGTCGTCAACGAAGAGATGTACGAAGAGGAAGATGATGACCTGCCAATGCAGTACCGGAGACTCACTGCGCATCTTCAAACAGGCTCGGCAGACTTCAACAGACGTTTATCAGCTTACCTCACAAATCATGTCGCGATGAGGAGTGCTTTGGATCAGGCTATCACTCAATCCTACGCGCAACAATATCCCAATGCCCCTCAATTTGCCCACAACCAAAGCATGTATCCGTCGCCTTTTATGAACCCGAACATGCCTCAACAGCACTCTCCCCAGTCATACATCCAATCACCATATAGCATGCCACCCACCCCCACATTTCCGCAACCGCAGCATGCTCGGTCACAGCCGGCCGCAGGTGTCCCGGATGTCTCTCGATACGTTCAGAGCGTACCTACTTCAAGCCCAGTTCAGGTCGTCAGCCCAGTCGAGGAGCGTCGACGTACTTCCCCACCTTCAAAGTCGGTCTCACCGCCTGGTAGCACAGCGCGTACCCCGCAGCCTGTGCAAGCACGACCGGTATCCCAGCCATCGCCATCGGCGTACAGCGTTAAACAGGAGCGGAAGTCATCCACTTCGAATCAGGCACCATCACAGCTGTTGCAGAGGCCTCAGAACGTTCATCATGCGAGTCGCTATGCCGACTTCGGCCCATTGACTACATCGCTTCCCGCTGAGTCCCAGCAACTGCTCGGCTCCGCTCTCGACCTCAACGATCCGTTGACTTCAATGTTTATGGCTGGGAGCGAGAGTATGGCACAGCCGTTCTACAACCCTATGGCGCCCTCATTGCTCAAGCCACGAAATTTCCATCCCACTTACGATGGAATGAGCGCAACGCTGGCGCCTAGTGCTCTGGATATGACACCTCACCATGGTATGCCTATGTCGATGAATCCATCGGGTGCCATGTCGGCGCCGCCCTACCAAATGTCTTTCGATCCCAGCGCTTTTGACTTCACGAAGGGGCAGTTGTTCGCCAGTAATGACAGCCCTAACGGCAGTGGAACCGCCACTCCAGGCGATCTCAATTTGGATGCGTTCATCAACGACAGCGTCAATTGGGCGGAAACCACCACCTGAAGCGTCTTTGGCTAGCGGCCTTGCTATCCATCGCAAAATGCCAGATATTATGGCATTCTATCGCTCATGGCCCTTGGTCACGATAGAGTGGCTTTTATCGCGAGCAGAGGAGAGCTCGACACTGCAAGGGTGTCTTGATGAACGGGGTCTGCCAGTGCCACTGCCCGACAGTCTTCCACCGCGGATAATCAAGGCTTGGTCGGCACACCACCCGATCCAAGGTTGCGCTCTTGGTGATGGTCGATCCACGCTGATCACATTTCTACCCCGTTCAAATTATCATTATATACACATAAGATTGTGCGACCCGACGATCTAGGTGGACAGCGATATCCGAGGGATCGCTTACCTTTATTCGGCTATCTTGTTGGGCTATGCATCCAGATTCCTGGTCCTTGGGACGAGATCTTCGCCACATCCAATGCAGGAATGCTTGTGCGCCTTGCACGAGCTTTGTACGAGTACACCAAGGTACGGAGGTGGCGAGGACGTATTGCTTGTCAACGCTCTTGTGCGTCATTTGGTGGATAGCAATTGATGTGGCGAGCTTTGCAGCAATAGAAGATAGATGGACGATTGAGATCAATAGCAATTATCATAGCAAGAAAAGTCTTCCAATCTGGTGGGCCCGTATCATCGTGATTGAGGTATACATCCATGGGTACCATCAACGGTTGTGTGCTATGCGAATAATGTCTGTCCACATGCTACTGCAATGATGACATGTGACTTGAGCCGAAGACCACAAATTTCTCCGGTTTGCGCTCTGGCAATGCAGCTGATTCATCTCCCGGGTGCTGAGGGTTAGAACTCAGGGATTCGTCTGGGAACATCGCAAATGCTCCTGGCCCCCTTTTTTTTTTAAATTTTCATCCAGAACCCACCTTTTTTTGGATCTCCTCTCCCTAGAGCTACAGAGAACCGACCCCGAACCCAGAACCCGAGAACGTAGGTGTTCTACTCATTTCACGGCTGGTCCCCCAAGTAATAAGGGGGTTATATCAATCCAGATGGGGCAAGTTAAAATGAATACCTCACCAGCACACACAGTTCCCGTTGAAAAATTCACAATAGGGGAGCCCCCCTGGGCGCCAAAAGCTACTTCCCCCCTATCCCACAGTTTCTCTCTACGATCCCACAGTTTCTCTCTACGATCCCACACTTCTTTCTACGATCCCACAGCCATTCGTACTCTCGTTCTAGCAAGGGGGAACGGGACGATGAAGAGGCCCGTTCCAGGGTGTGTGCGCATCTAGATTTAGTGGAGCGGCTCACTGCGCTTGAACCAGAGCCTCAAACCCCAACTGTTGATTGACATGTCAGAGGGGTGAGAGAACAAGCCAACGGACCTTTTTTTTTCTTTTCCCCATTCGAAAAAATCGATGGATCCAAGATTCTGCACGTTGTTGTTGAGCGATTCAAGTGGAAGGAAAGAAAAGGGGTGTGGGAAACGATCTGCTTTGCTATCGAAAACGGTCTTTTTTCCCCTCAATTTCGTTGTCTCGAAGAAGAGGTTTGGGATAGTGGATGTGGTTTCGGCTTAGGGGCTCCTTGTTGATTAGGGAGGGGGTGATACTCTACCTACCGCTTGCGTATAAGGCAACGAATAAAGGACCCCCTGAACCGGCGGTCTAGGAATGGTTGAAAGTATATCACGATAGATAAGGTAGCTCCTGCCGAGTACTAATAAGGACGCTGTGATAGTCTACCTACCAAGTACGGTATCGGAAAACGATGGACTCCCTGAACCCGCTCTCTAGAACGTTTTGCGTGGCGCCATGGCGCATGTTCAAAGACACCCCTATGCAAAACAGGTTGTACATCACAGTAGATAGATATGTCGGGTATCTTGGATAATAATACGGAAAAAGCGCGCCTTCCCACCCCCCTATTACCCCATCCCCTCTCGCTCTACAAATAACGGCTGTACGCTGCCATGCGCTTCAATCTTCTTCTGACCCCAACGGAGCTGGACTCGCAACCCGGGGGGTCGCCACGAACTTGAGCGGTGGTAACGTGGGTAAGGTTGGTAGGCTCTGGTACTTGAAGTCCTTCTCCGGCGTAGGGGGCGGCTTGTCCCCATCCCTGTTGCGGATGCTCTTGATTTCATCCAGGGAGTCCTTGTGCGTTGGCTCAGGGATGGCGACTGGCGATTGGAGTATGGCAACTGCTTGGCCATCGTGTACGCTGTTCTCTCTTTTACCTTCCGGTCGCTCGAGCGCGTTCTCGATCTGCGCGCCGTTGGGTCTGTCAATCTGCGAAGTGACGGTTGCTTGTTTCTCGTTGTGCAGGCTTTCCTCCCGGCTACTCGCCTCTCGATCTTCTTCCACAACCGGTAAAGTCGTACCGGCAACCCCGTTCGTGCGGTCAGCGCTGCCGCTACGTTTGGCGCCGAGGGTCCGGTCTTTCCGCTCGTCCTCTGTGGCGCCGTGCTCTTCGCTCATGCGGGCTTGCTTTTCCGCTCGTTCGATGACCCTGTCGGTTGATTTCCGACAGAGGTTGAAGCTTGATCTCTGGTTGGTATGGTGGGAAGTAGAGCCGTCCATTTGTTCGGAGCTGTGGGCTGCGCGTTCCTGTTCTTCCCTTGTCATGGCAAGGCCTGAAATGAATTTGATGAAGCGCTCGCCGTAAGATTCTGGCGGTATCGGGGAGATCTGTGTCTTGGGGGCGCCCATGCCTTTCCAGAAGTTTTCGGCGCGTTTGATGAAACCATACTGAAATCATGTCAGTAATTCTCGCTTGCCGAGAGACGATACCATGGGGACTTACATGCGTCAAGCAGTCAATGATACCAAGGTAGTAGATCTCCTCCCCTGGTTGACCGTCTTCATGGGTGGCTCGGAAACCCCCATCATCGCTGTAGAAGATAAAGTGTTTACGCTCCTCCAACATCTCGTCTGGCATTTTACTCGTACTCTTGTCCATCGGTACGGGCTTCTCGCGCTTGATGATTTGTCGTAGCTCCCTCGCCTTTCGTGCGTTCTCCAGCTTTGAGGGCGTTCTTGTCAGAGAGTTTGGCTGGGGCTCTCCGTCGCGCTCCCCTCCTGGTTGGAACACCTGTAACGTCTTGTCACGCAGATTCTCTTCGTTTCCTCTGCTCATATCGTGAATACCGACAAGCATGGAATAGTCCATGATCTTGAGCCTTTGCAGCAACGCAACGTCCCGCTTCATTTGCTCGATGAATAGACTTCTCTTGTAGGGCCCGAATTCGAAATGATAGTTCCTGCGCAGCCAATTCAGGTCTTTCAAAGTGGCCCTCTGGTTCTTCTCAAGATCCTCTTCCTTGAAGTCTCGGCCTATTGTTGATCCTTTCAGATCAAAAGTCTCGTGTATGTCTCGATGTGGCGGAAAGAGGTTGTTCATGATTACGAAGTGGATCTTGCGTCCATATGGTATCTTGACTCGGTGTAGCCCATAGAACTGGGAGATGAGCGTATTTGGGTACTTTTCTATGTGCGCGTAGTATTCGCGGAGTATCTTCCTCAGGAGCTTGTGTTCTGCGTGATGTATGGTCTTGATGATGTATTTGTAATCTCGAGAGAAGTAGAAGAAACTACCGCTTTTGCCGGGGGAACCCAGTTCGGAAAGGATGTATTTACTGGTTAATGACATCAAGTAGTCTGCCGGATCCAGCTTAAACTTGGCTCTCAAATGTCGGAAAACCCAGGGCGCGTAATCTTTGAATTTGAAGTCGTATTTGGCGGATGGTGTGAGCTCGTTTCCGGTACTGGAGGGCCGTCAGTGCTAACCTTTGGAGTAACCCACCAATCACCTACATGTCGAAGGAGAATTTGTGCCGCGCATCGAAGTCAGCATCAGTCAATTCCCGATCTATCTTTGCATTTGTCCTCGAAACAGTGAAGCGGATACCAGTCAACATGTTATAGGCGGTCACCCAATTGACATGGTGCATGTCAACCTTCGTCCCAACTATAACCCTGTCATCCTCCTCTTCCGCCTCTTTCTTTTGTTTTCTACTAGCTCTTTTCTGCCTTATCGTCTCAGTCCACCGTGCCATGTCATCGTTCTGCGGGATCTCGTCGAGCATTACATCAGAGTGTATCGAGCGCGTCGGTCGCCTTCCTCCTAGGCTTCCAGACCCTCGGGTTCCATGAGTCGGGGAAAAGCGTTCTGTATCAGCATCTGCAGAGTCTGAAGACTTCTTGACCGGAGATGAGAAATCTCTCGAAGTGCGACCAGTTGCATGCCTGGGGACTTGCAATGTGTGGCGGTGCACTAGTCGAGGTGCGGTTGGGTGCAAGGACGACATTGAAGCTCCAGCAGGATTTGAATCCGATCTAGGAGTATGTACGGGGGCAGAATCCCTGTTGTCGGCCATGGGCGTTGCAGGACTGTAAGCGTTCGAATTTGATGGGTGGGTGGAAGCTTCTGTAGGAATGGGATGTGCTTGATTCAATGTGTGACTCTGAGGGGCAGACGACGAATGGCCTCTTGCAAGTCCTCCGGTGCCGCTTCGAAGCTGATATTTCTCAGGTGATCTTGGCCGCGAAGGCTGTTTTGGAACCCCATTCGTCTGCGGAGGGGCAACGGTCTCGTCTGTCGCACTCGGCTTCGATATCATGTATGTAGAGGCAGGGCTACGTCGTCCACTCTCCATACCGCCGTTCACGCCATTCGCGATAGAAATGTCACTTCCGTTTTTCGAGTGGGTCTTTCCTCGACCTTCGGTACTATCGCTGAGCCTGCCGTTAGGTAGCGATTGAAGGCTTGAGCTGGCATCTTTGGGTCCTCTAAAGACCACACCATCTATCTTCTTACTAGCACCAGAACCGTCAACTGCAAAGCCATTCAGCACCGTGGCTGTAGTGCTGGAGGATTGACGAGAGGTTTTCTCCTGCGAGGTCCGGTGGGGAGGGTCGTATGGGGACGTATCACTGGACACCATGGTCACCGGCTCACTGCAGAAGTGGCTCGCAATCATCGACGGCATGCCGAACAAACATGTAATTGCCCAGAGCTCAATCGCCGGTGGGAGGGTTCGCTTTGATAAACCCAATGGACCAGAGTCCGTTGAAACCGTTCACCATCCCAGCTCAAAGCCTACTGGGGAATACTGTCTTCCATCCGGCGTTGACGAAGGCGTCTCGACACCATATATGAGGGCCCTCTAACTATGACCTGATCTTGAACAGTGATCAGAGAACTCCTAGCAATCTTGAAAGACTTGCGCCTTGTGTGCTGTCAAGGTAGGTACGCGGCTACCCGATGACCGGGATTTAGGACGGCGAGGAGGTGTAGAGTGTTCCAGGAGCAGGACGTCTGATCAAAGAATTCTGAGAGTAGTAGGAAGAAAAATCAACAGGCCCAAGGAAACCTTCAATAGTCAGTGTATAGTTGGCCTATATCACAGCACGATACAGCTGGGGTTTGAGTGAATGGTCTGTTCTTGGCAGCGGCGGGATCTTCGCCCGTGTCTGCCGCTGACACGTGCTTTCGTCTTAACCTCAAACATACCTTAAGGTAGGGAGTAAGTAAAGTAGCCACAATTACCCAGTAGTGGCGAGAATCGTCGGATTTCCCCGACACTAGTGATCTTGTAATCGCTCTTCCAAGTTCGGGTTGCATTAAGCATCGCCAGTATGTTCATATACACGGTTACGTGAGGGTTGAGTGTCTCTCGAACCTTGATCACGTGGCAAGGATAGCAGGAGAAGGAGCATCGTGATAGTTCTTATCGTCCTATGGCTTGACAGTAACCATGGTATAAATACAGCATCCTAGCCATTCGTGACCCTGAACGCCAATAGCAGCAACAACTTGAAGCCAAAGCTATTCAAGCAAAAGCTATAGTGCTGCGCGTCCGTGATATCTTCCCTATGTGCAAGAAGACAGGCGCCGTGCACACCCCCTATCCCAGCCTTTACCGTACCAGAAGAACCAAGAAGAAATGGTGATACTACGCGACAGCCTAGGTGGCTGCAGCGCTCTCAGCCGCCTTCTTTGGTGTTGCTGCCTTCTTGGTGGACGTTTTCTTAGGTGTGGCTTTCTTGGATGCGGCCTTCTTCGGTTTGACGGGCGCGCTGGCTTTTGTTTTGGTGACGCGTCCCGATTTGGTTTTGCCAAGCACCTTCTCCTCCTCGACGACAGCATCGGCCTAAGCCTCAATCAGCGACATAAGGTCTCGGTGCAAATTGCGTCAACATACCTTTACTGGTGTCTTGCGCTTGCTAGCAGTGTTCGCCTTCGTCTTGGGAGCAGCCGTCTTCTTTGGGGCGGCGGCCTTCTTGGATGCAGCAGCCTTGGTGGATCCCTTTGGTCTGCCAGCCGTCTTTTTTGCGGTAGAACTCTCGGCGGGAGCACTCTTGGCGGGCTTCTCCTTCTGGAACACCAGTAAACAATACGGAAAAGCAGTGGCAAAAGAACATCATAAGACGCACCTTAGTGACAGCGGCTTTCTTCTCAGCAGCTGGTTTCGTAGCAGCTTCCTTCTTAGCAAGCTTTGTGGTGCCTGATGGACCTGGTTGACAGTGAGCACCGAACGGAATATACATAGGATGGATGATAGGGGATGCTTTTCTAGGACAGGAAGATCCGGAGTCCATGATGTGTATATGCACCTCACATTACCATCACTAGAGGAAGCGACGCATTGGGAATTCGAAACATAGCATAGCTTGAATGAAACACAAGGGGCTGATTCGGGAGACATTGGAGATGAACCTACCCTTTGGCTGAGCAAACTCTCCCTTCTCCACACCCAATCGCATTGCTTTGTTGAACTGGTTGTCGAAAGCAGTAGAAGAAGCAGCAGGCTTATGGTTAGCAAGAATGTACTTCTTGAGAGCTGAGCGACTAGTAGCAGAACAGATTGTCAGCACCAGAGTTGAATGAGAAATGCGCCCGATGACGGTAAACAAAGTCTACCGTGAGAAAATTCGACATACCTGCTTCCGTTGCGTTCTTTGAGCTTCATTTGGAGAATACGGGTTAGCCATGCTCAGTTGAAAGATTGATGGACAGTTGAGGTAAATTTTGTTGAGGTCATGTGGTGTGATGCTAGGCGACCATGCAACAACAACTCGAATTGCGCGCGTCGAGCTAGACTTACAGTGAGGATAGCCTCCTTGATCATATCTGCAGAATCATGTTAGAGGATACTCGCGACCAAAGCGCACTCATCTCGGAAGCAACGCGACAGCGTTGGGTGAGAATATCGAGCATTGACTGACCTCTATACGAAGGTTGGACCGGAGCGGCGGCGGCCTTCTTCTGCGGGGCAGCGGCGGTGGCTTTCTTGGGAGGCATGTCTGATGTTGGATATGGATTGATAGATTGGTTGATGAACTTTCGAACGAGGTATGATACGTCGTTATTGGGAGTGGTGGCTGTAGAACGATTGACGTTGAAGGCTGCTGGGTAAGGATAATGAGGGAGGAACCACGCGCGGGGGCGGGGATACCCTGATTATTTATACCTTCGGTTAGGCGCTCGTGATTTGCAGGGCCCGCTCCGACTGCCAAAACAAACCCCTAAACCACTAGCTTGGTTTTCGTTTATTCCTTTTCTATTTGCACCCAGTGATTTTGGACACTCTGTTATCGCGCCCGTTGCATGCGCTCCTACCAATAAATTGTATTCATGGCTGCTGAGATTGCCCTTACAGGTAGGTACTTTCTTATACGATACTCGTGTAATACAACAGCGTACGACCAAAGAAGTTCCTAGACGTCTTGTGACGCACATCTCTGCTTCGAGGCAGCTGACTCGAACGTGTAATTCTCTGTTCCTGCACTCTTTTGCTACCTATTTGTATCGAGAAAAGGGGCCCAAGATCACCTGGTCATCGTAATCCTGTACATTTGCTGGTAGCAGCCTAGTAATGCAAATTCTAGATGGCTTCACTTTCCTCTCAGAAAATAGAATGGGAGAAGTGGCCAGCTTTCCCGATGTTCTGCCCAATAGTATGAGCGTCTCATGTTAGGCCCACGATGAAGAATGCATAGTACTCTATTCTTTCATTCCCGAGCAAGTCATTACGTCTTCCAAATTGCGTCTGATAGAACATTCATTTGACGTTGAGATCCACTCATCCACTCGTCACCCAAATATTCTCCGCTAACATTGCTGCCATCGCCGTTCTTACCGCAATAGTGACGCTCGTGTCTCTTCCAAGGAAGATCCAATCTGATCTCTGTAACCCTCAGCTCTACAAATTGCGCAAAGCAGTATGCCTAACCAAATCAACAGATGCAACGGCACAATCACATATAGCCAAGACTATATATCCAATATTTCAACTCAGCTCTAAAAGGTCGTTCTCGAGCTTTAAATTGGAGAAGCCTGCAACATCAGCGTCGGCTTGATGCTGAGTGGTATTCAAGGGTGAGAAGTGCACAGGCCAATATGATCCCATTAGTAGTGTCAAATCTCACCTGACAGCATCGAAGTTGGACATTTTTCTTCTTGTGTCGCTTCTGGGGTCTGAACAGCTGATACCACAATAGTAAGTTTTTGACTATCACTACCACTGGCGCCAGTGGGTGGCGATGTAGCAAATCCTGTGGGGGACTCGTAGAAGTCCTCTAATGATGTCACTGATACTGACTCCTTAACGTTTTGCTGCTTTATCATTGAACCATCACTAGATGATCAGTCCATCGCCACTTCATCGACACCTTTTCTACAAGCGTCCGCCACTTAATACTCACTTGCATAGCTGGCTTTGAGGTAGGCACTTTGCTAGCGGATAGGTGTGCAAGTCACATCTCAAGCAAGCGACGACAAAGTAATATCAGGCAATCTGCCCGTCTCAGACGGATACCAAGGTGGATTTACTCCGCTTCAGGGCAGGCTAGGAATATCGAGATCTACCACGAACACGCCTATCAATAATGTCCAATGCGTCACAGTCGTATCTTTGCCGCTAGATCCACAATGCTGTATTCCCCGCCTCAATGTGCCACGAACGCCGTCTAAATGAATCCCGCTACCCGCTAAATGCAAACCTTCCAAGATTGATTATTGGTTTTCTAGGTTCTTCAATATCAGAGCCAGAGTTCGCATCGCTGGCCTCCTCTTCCGAGTCCGGTATGATCAAGTCTTCACTCCCTTTGATTGTAGGGTATTCAACGATTATTGCCGAAACATGGTTTATTTCTCCAGGTGGAACATGGCATTTCGCCTGGGATGGAAGAGTCGGCTCTGGAGACCTCTCCTTATCTGGAATGTTCTCGTAGGAGGTTTTGGTTGCCTGGTTCGGAGTATGCCTTGTCAAAACGCTCCAGGATTGACTTCTATTCAAGGCACTCGCGCCGAGCCTCTGCAAAGGGGTGAAACTCCCATGTCGCAACGGCCGCGGTTTCTCCGAAGCTTCAAGGGCTCTCCGGTACTCACCAGGTTTGACTTTATAATTGTCCGGATTTCGTTGATAGGGGATGATCAGTGGCTCAGGAGCGTAGCTGGATCGCTGCCGCAGCATGGTGAGCTCGGCAGTCACATGGTCATCCATGGTCCGTAGACCTGCTTGCGTTGAGCTCGAAATACTAGTCGCAGTTGTAACATTAGAGACGTCAGACGATTCAGTTAAGCGTGATGAGACTGAGCTTTGAGAGTCATGGGCGCTGCTTTCCCCGCGCATGGAAGTCGATAAGCATCCTTTAATCTGCTGTTGAGCGGTGGGGTAAGCTAAATCATCCTCAACCTGAGGTCTTTCGCCATCTTGAAGAACAGACATCTTCTCTTGCTTGACGGGAATGGTCCCATGATCAGTGACGTCTGGCAAGCCAGCCATGACGTCTTCAATAGAATCATCAGACCACAGGTCGAACTTCGTAGCCGTGACCTTCTTTCTCCTCGCCTTCACGGTATTCATGGCGGGCTCGGGCTTATTGGAAACGAAAAACCTGCTTCCTCCACTTTGGAGGGATACCAAGGGCAGAAGTGAGTCTTGATCGTCCCCTAGATCAGAGCACAATCGCTTCCGCTTCGGCTGATGATGCGGTGTCAATACTGACACCTGGCGGTTGTTGATCGAATTAATGACATGAGACATAGTGGCAGGCGTTGATGCGCTCGACTCAGGCAACGGTGGTCGAGCTGGTGCTGGGCTTGACATCCATGTCCCACTTGTCCGGTGTTGGAGTCGTTGCTGACTTGGTGACATGGCGAAGCTGTTGGGATCCAGTTCTGCGAGAGGTGTTCTCTTTGCTTTGAAGAACAACTCGATGGATTTGTTTTCTTTCATATCCGTGAACCTGACAGCATCTCGTCTCGAGGCGTTGCCCAAGGGCGTTCTAGGTGAGGTTGCAGATAATGCGGGAATTCGGAGTGGCTGCTTCGTTATGGGATGAAGATCGCCATTTGCCACTTTCGTCGCAATCTCCTTTTCTATACGAACACCAATGAATGCCATGTCCTCGGCTTCAGCTTTAGCTCCATCGCCTGCCGCCATTGATAAATCTTTTGATATTGGACAGAAAACGCGTTGGCAGAGAAAGGTTCCCTCAGCTCGCCGGAAGGCTTCAAGGTACCCTGCCGGGACATTGTATTTGCCATCGAACTCTAGCATCCTCAATATCTTCTCTACACTTTTGTACTTACGAACCAGCCGATAAGCTGTCATCAGGCCCATGTTATTGATGCTCGGTAAATAGTCACACCCGCTCAAGATGGCCATAACTCGGAATTCGGTGTCTGACCAGCCTACCAAACTGATGTCTCGACAGGCGGTGAAGTCATTTCGGTTGATCTCGATGCACTCTCCGTACTGGTCGAGTTTAGTCAGAAGAGACTTTGCACCGAATACCAAGAGGTCGGAGTCTTCTGACAGAATGCTGTGGATTAGACCTTTGCGTTCCAGATACGCCAGCTGAGCGTCGGCCTCGTAGGGCGCCACTACATACTGTACACCAAGCTTCTTGAGTTCCACAATCAATTGGCCTGCCATCTCTGGAGTAACGTCGACCGCCTTCTGAAGCTCCTTGTGGGCTTGGGAGATTTTGCCGAGTCTGTACAATTCGAGACCAATTCTTTTGCTCTCTGCTCGCCTAGCCGCCCTCTCTGCTTCTGTAGCCGCTTTGCTCGGAAGGTAGTCGCCATCGAATACAAGGTACGGAATAACCCCAAAATGTATGAGCATGCGCACCCGGTTGAGCGAGAAGTCAACAAACCTACAACTCGTGTGAGCTGTAGCGACCTAGGGTGCAGAGATCCTTACTTCGTTGTGGGCTTTCCTAAAGCAAGATCGGTGGCGCACGCTACAGTACCTCTATGTAGCCAGCCATATGCATCCACTCCAATGGTCTGGCCAACAAATTTTTTGAGGTTGCATGGCTTGTGGATTGACTTGAGTAAAGGGAGCAGACCTTGGGCCGGTAAGCCTCGTGTAGGTGAAGATTATGAAGTAGAACTTACCAGTGATCCCCATCGTTGAATGGTTGAGTCAGTAGTCCAAGGACCACTAGGATGATGGCCGTGCCTTTCCCTCCATGCACCAAGAATTATCGAAGAAGCAATCTTGGAGCCACCATATCTGCAAGCGATGCATGGCCGAGGGGACCAAACCGTGAAGCAATAGCGTTTCCGATTGGCAAAGGTCGTCGTGCTGAAGGATGGAGTGGAAACATCTCGTCGAACGAATTATAATTAACGCTCGCTGAAGGAGGTAACGATGGAAAAGTCTTGGCAAATGTTGCCGGGAAGAGGAGACCCTTGTCACGTGCATCCAAGGCGCGTCAACGCGTCGCCGCAACAAATCGTCAACGGCGCATAACATCGCCAGCATATCGACAAGCAGCATTGCAGCGATGCCTTACGGAATCTCGAACTCTTTCAAAAGGTGATGATTGTGACATTCCGTACCTCTCAGAAGAAGTACTCTAACCTAACAATAGAGGCACCTCTAAGACTTACTCACGCCAACCTAACGGCAGCTTCGACGATTACAACTATGATCGCCCCTGCAAACGCATACGCATGGACAGCTCCGGAGTGGCTGTAGAGCACATCCTCGCTCCTGAAAAGTACGAATATACCGCTTCCTCTACCCAAGCGGATTGTCCAGATATTGAAGCGTCTTCGTCCACTATTCCCTCAAGTCCACTTCCGAAAGACGCACAAATTTTCTCCGACAATGCGCTGTTAGACACTGATTCAGATCTTTCTTCTCCTCCGTCATCACCTCCCGTTCCTATACCTTTATCGACTCTTCCAGCACACAAAGTAGCCTTCTCCTTCCTTAAGCGCAAGCGATCTATCCCCAGCGAGCAAGGACCTTTGGCAGTCATCGAACACAATGCGCGCAAATTACCGAGATCAATGAAGCGAGCAGGCTTGAAGCAGATGCAGATTGATCTGGGTGGAGAAATCCGGAAGACATGCGAAGATTGCGGGATGGAATACATACCATCTGTGAGCCAGGATGCTGCGCTTCACAAGGACTTCCACAATCTGAATAAGAAGGGTGTTGACGTAGGAAAGGCCTTGATGAGAGACGTTGGTACCAAATTGGTTTTGCCGAAGGGGAAGCAGCTCAAAGGTGATGAGGCAATCATCATAGTTGATCGTCGAAGCTCGTTAGGGTCACACAACAAAGTCAAGAAGATTCTCGAGGTCGTGAACAGCGAACTGTCTGCGACAGACATAGACGACGCGCATCTGTGGGGAAGCGTGGTTCCGACTTCTCGAGTCATTTCGACACGCAAGAGCAGCAGCGAAGGAACCGACAAAGGAAGCGCGCGCTTCAAAGCTTTCGTCTACCTGGTCGGCGATAGATCAGTCGGATTGTGTCTGATCGAAAAGATCAGCTCAGCGAATCGGGTCGTCGATCCATCCGACGTACAGGCGGAAGGGAAAAATGATCATGCACACGCTCATAGTTCATCGATTCTGGTCTCGGAAAAACAGGATGTTGCATTACTCGGAGTCTCAAGGATATGGACGTCACGGTCGCACCGGCGCCAGGGTATTGCTGAAACGCTCCTGGATTGCGCCAGAAGACATTTCTTTTACGGCATGGAGGTGACGAAAGATCTCATAGCGTTCAGTCAGCCGACGGACAGCGGAGGCAAGCTGGCAAGACAGTGGTTTGGCGCCCATTCTGGCTGGCATGTGTACCGGGACAAAGAATGAGAATCATCGTAGCGGAATTTCGGTACGTACGCTTGGATTAGGTACACTCGATAGAGCAGCAATCAGTATCGCTTCCATTACACGGATCGTCAGAGCATTTTGTTGGCAGTCAATATGCAAGGCCTCTGACACTAAAGTTAGTCAAGGTAGGGTTTGTGTAAAGTAGTTGCTACATGCTCAATGAGGATATGAATAATACCCCATTGGTGCAGATATACGTAGCGTAAAGTAGCTTTGGGATTTTGCTGGATGCTCAGGCAGGGTGAATTATGCTCGGTGTGCCATGAGATGGCGCATATTAATTGGTGCGCATAGCAATCAATGCTCCCACTGTATTTAGATTTGGCAGACCACGGTCTACGAGCATCAGAGTCGGTTCCCGTCAAAACGATGGATATCATGAGTGATGGATACCTACTTTAAAGTTGAAAGAAAACGCAGAGGCATGCTCAGGCCGGGTTTCCTAGGCCCATAATCAGAGGGTTTCGAGAACATGTGAAAATAAGAATGGTCCAATGGTTACACGACTTCACCTTGGGCACCGTGACCAACGTAGGCCCATAGGCAAACAGTCACTCTGTCTTTCAATCTTGGCATAATAGCAGAGGACCTTGGTGTTCGAATTCGCTTCTCTGTGGATCCGGATTCTGGAGGAAGCGGCCTGAATTCGGATTCGGTCCAAACGTCCCGAACAAGGGTTCACCACGAATTGCTCTCAAGCTACCTTTGTGCGGTCCATGGGGCGCATATGATGTATCCGGATTATCTGGACTGTACTGCATCCCATTGTCCTCATGAAGACCCTACTTGTCTCAACTCCTGATGGCTGGCACCAACCCTTTCCGCCCTAAGAACATTGACAATGAGGCACCCGGGGCCCGACGTCAAGTGTATGCCGAGAACGAGGGCCGCATACCAACGATAGATACCGGTCAGTACTACTGCGCCCGAAGACTTCTGAACGCAAACACAAAGTGACGATGATATGTAGATATACGCAAGACGTCGAAGAAGACCGTCCGAATCGTCTCACCGCACTCAGCCACCTCAGACAACGGCACTAGCATACCAGACGTTCTATTCAGCCCACCGCCCCACAACAGGAAGCCTCTAGAGCGCCAGTGGAATACAAATGACATTTCCGAAGACTCATCCTCGCCAGACGATCCTTTTAATGTCGATTCTGACGACGGAGGGTTATTCACCGAAGACGTCGATCTCCGACGAAACACCCTTCAAAATGCAGGATCCTCATACAAACAGGCCTTGGGAAGGCAGAAAGCACCGCCTAATTCATTCGACGGAACCGCTGTCATGGTGTCATCGACAAGGACGGGGAATGAAGGGGCAACCAGGACTTCAGCAGCGGAGCCCAAAACCCGGCCTCAGTATAATGTTGAGGAATTCAAAAACCTCCTTCTGACGGGTAGGACATCGACTCTGGACACTCCGGCAACTGGAGCATCGTCAGCGTTGCTAAATACCGTCCAAGCTCCGGGAGATACCAGCAGTAATACTGATTCTTCCTCAATATCTCGACAATCTATCTTCGAGCCGCCCCCTGAAGCGCGTCAGGATACTCCCAGAACCTCACTGGAGCTTTTTCCTTCGGATGATGAGAGACAGCAATCAACGAATGCTCCGAGATCTGCAAACCCTGAAAGGAAGCCAGCGACTCCTCAGTCCCAATATGGAAGACCGACAGAGGGGGATATCTCGCGAACAGTAATGTAAGTTGTCGACAATTTTGCCACCTTTTGAACGTATCAAAAGCTCTAAGATTTGTCTAAGCAGCATTCGCTCCTAAGACATGTCTTTGACTCAACGCACTGGCTCAGAGACGGATTGCTGACTCTTATAACTTGTAGTGGACCCTGGTCGCCCATCACCAACTCCAAGATCAGCGATACATGGACTGGGAAATTGTCGCCTGGCTCCCCCAGAACGCCGACTGATTTGAACAAACCACTACCGCTGCCGCCTACAGTAGAAGCAGCCGATCATGAACTACCTAACCCACTACGATCTTTCGCCACGACCAAGCGTGACCCACAAATGGATTCACCTAACCGCAAAAAGGAGCCCCCAGCACCACCATCCGCTCGAAGGCAGGGCCAGGCTAGACCCAAGTCTTTATTCGGCGAGTCTGGACAAGGGATGCCGGTGTCGCAAGGAAAGTCATTCGAACCGCCGCATTCAGATCCGATACACCGTGATCAGCCGTTAGAAGCATCAAGCAAGCCACCGCCACCTCCCCCAAGGCGTCCTGGTATGGTTCATGGCCTCTCAGCTTCGAGTACTACTTCAGGCGTGTCATTGGTCCCAACACCGAGCTCGAGTACCTTTTCGGATGACTCGTTGACCTCCAAGACTAAGCCTCCGGTACCACCTACACGCAATCGCTCTAGCTCCTTAATCAAAAGACAGACGACGTTGCCTACGCAGATAAGCTCGATAGGGATGCCTCCAGCGCCGCCTCCCCGAAGGCGGGGGTCCAGCCAAAGCAGCTTCAGCCCGACTCGGCTCAGTGGGGAGTACCAGCCTTCGTTCACCGGACGCCAAAGAGCCGATTCGGGGGCCTCAAGCATTCAAAGTAAGAATGTAATGGCGGATTTGTCCGCATTGCAGAAAGAAGTCGATGCGCTACGTGGCAAATTTGGAACATGACCTTAAGCTTGACGGATATGTTAACGAGTTGACGGGTGATGATGGCGTTTGGAGCTGGGACACGTTGCATGTCTGTTGCGGCATGAAGATGTCATAAAGCAATTGTACATGCGGTCTACAGAGCAGCGACGGCACATGGTGGCACATTTCTTATTCCATGCGGTGATATGGTGCACTTTTTAGGAGTTCATCGACATGAATAAACCATTCATGCGTCCTCGGATCCTTCTGTTCAATCGAGTGAGTTAAACGCTTTGACGGTTTGGCTTTTCAAACATGGGCTTCCATTGGTGGTCGTCCCATCGTAAAGTCGTCAACGCGGTTTTTACAGAGCGCCAAGAAAATATGATTGGGATAGAATTACAAGATATCTTGGATTGAAATCACCCCCAAACACCGACTACTGATGGCGACTATCAATCGGCCAACCTATACAGGTGAGTGCTCTTCAAATATTGTACTTCAAAAGACATACCTATAGCTCACAAGCGTATCAACCCTATGATTGCTCGTACTGAAGCTTCTCAACTGCACCTTTTCCCCGTCTTTGATCTCCTTAGCGTCGCTATCACCCCATTCAATGGGAACATCCGAGTCGGCGTCCGCGTACACAAGCACATTGAACGTGCAGTTACCGTCAAGCTGTGGAAGAAATGTCACTGAGGCAGTGATCTGGCGGAAGATGGCCTGGATCTCGCTCTGGATCTCCTTCTCCGTCTTATCTGGGGGCGGGACTTCGTCGCTGATTCAAAGAGTGAGTATTAGAAGTAGCAAGCAGATTTCAAAAAGGTTTCCACAAGGGATGTGAAGCAAGCCGAAGATGGCTTTGCCTGATCATCATGACTTACTGTGGCGACGCATTCTCCTTGTCGGTGCTCGTCTGTGCAGCTCCCTTCTTGGCCGGTTTGTTGTACATTTGCACCTATTCTGGTTAATAAAGGAGGCCTTTCGAGGGTCGAAGCAGTAAGTACGTCAAACTGCCATCTTTCAACATGCTCTCCAGTCTCTCTGCTCGTAACCACGACTACGAGCTTCGAGATCTTGCCGCCAGTCATCCATTTGTTGAGTTGGGACATGATTCTATTGATGTAGGCTTTGACCTGATCATCCGAGGTGACTAGGAAGCATGAGCTTATAGGGGAGAGACCATGATCCTGCTGGACTTGCCGAGCATGTTGAGGCCATATTTCTTGACTCTGCAAGGACCTTGGTCAACAAAAGTGGGTCAGGCGATCATTGTGCGCAAGGAGATTCATACGCTGTAAAGTCCTCTGCTGGATAAACACCGCGCTGGAATCTATTGCAAAAGATTTAGAGCTGCAGAAATAGACCTTCGGATCTGATTACCTACAGGATAGTATTGATTGAATACTCGAACTACGGGCAATAAGCCATCTCAGGAACTGTTTTTCTAGTTTGTTCTTCAAACACCTACGAATTCAGCAATCAGCTTCGAAGATCCTTCATCAAGTCAGCATGCTGGCCGCAAACCTCAAACATGGTGCCTACCTTTTAGTGAGAGCTTATGAACCTTTGACTTGTCTCTCGACTTCTCCTTCTCGCTCGACATGATTGATGGAGTGACTGTAGACCGGAGTTCCTCAAAAAATCGCGATCACGAGATGAAACCCTTAGGGTTGTTGCCAGAGAGATAGCCCTAAGACTGCATTAGTGCACTGACGATCATCCGCATCTCTATTTCAGCCTCATGCGGCCTTCCGGGCCTTGCGGCCGAGGTCCGATAAAACGGTCCTTACGGGGTATAAAGCTCTTCCATCGCAATCTCTCGACTTTTTCGATCAGGGTCTTGGGAAGTGGAAGTCTTAGGAGCCTGATGTGGCCATGGCATCGCTTGATCCTCGCCGTTCAGCCTAATCTTGGATCCTTGCGTATACCGGCGGCTAGTCTTTCGGCTCGAAGTTTCTCGTCCTCTACGCTCAGGAAAGCAATCGCATCAAGGGCTGTCAGTGATCTCGAAAAAAGGATCAACGATATTCCTCTCGCCCGCTTTCGGAACTTCTGCATCGTTGCACACGTCGATCATGGCAAGAGCACGCTCTCGGATCGTTTACTGGAGCTCACTGGGACCATCGCACTGGGAGGCAACAAGCAGTTCTTGGATAAACTCGATGTCGAACGAGAGCGGGGAATTACCGTCAAAGCGCAGACATGTAGTATGATATACAATCATGAGGGCGAGGATTACCTCCTGCACCTTGTGGACACACCTGGTCATGTCGATTTCCGCGCAGAGGTTTCGCGGAGCTACGCCAGCTGTGGTGGAGCTTTGCTCTTGGTGGATGCCAGCCAAGGTATCCAGGCGCAGACAGTGGCGAACTTTTATATGGCGTTTTCTCTGGGTCTTCATTTGGTGCCTGTCATCAACAAGATTGATCTGCCCTCTGCCGATGCCCCAAGAGCGTTGGAGCAGATGAAAGATACTTTTGAGTTGGAACCGAAGAACGCCGTATTAGTCTCTGCAAAAACGGGCTTGAATGTTGAAGCTATATTGCCAACTGTAATCGATCAGATCCCTGCGTAAGTGTCATGCTCCCGGGATCACGAAAGCAGTCATTGATAGAAGATAGACCTGTAGGAGACCATACCAAGCCATTGCGTATTCTGCTCGTAGATTCCTGGTATTCAACTTACAAGGGCGTCATACTCTTGGTCAGAGTTTTCGATGGCCTAATCAGAGCTGGTGATCAGATCGTATCCTTTGCAACAGGCTTGAAGTATACTGTTGGCGAAGTGGGAATCATGTACCCAGATCAGACTCCGCAGACATCCTTAAGAGCTGGGCAGGTGGGTTATATATATTTCAATCCTGGCATGAAGCGGAGCCAGGAAGCGAAACTTGGAGACACATACACGACGGTCGGATCGGAGGGAATCGTCAAGCCGCTGCCTGGCTTCGAAGAGCCCAAGTCGATGGTATTCGTGGCAGCCTTTCCAGTCGATCAAGGCGACTATGCGCACCTCGAAGATAGCATCAACCAGGTCACGCTAAATGATCGCAGCGTCACGGCTCAGAAGGAGTCTTCAGAAGCGTTGGGTGGTGGCTGGCGGCTCGGCTTCCTGGGCACACTTCACTGTTCTGTCTTCGAAGATCGACTACGCCAAGAACATGGCGCTTCAATCATCATCACACCACCTACTGTGCCTTTCAAGGTCCTCTGGACGGACGGCAAAGAAGAAATAATCAAGAACCCAGCAGAATTCCCGGACAAAGATCAGATGCTCAATCGGGTCGCCGAACTACAAGAACCGTACGTGACAGTAACCATCACAATCCCCCAAGAATACCTGGGCAAGGTCATAGAACTCTGCGAAGCCAATCGCGGAGAACAGAAGGAGCTGTCATTCTTCACCGCAACTCAAATCATCCTAAAATACGACCTTCCCTTGGCGCAACTTGTAGATGACTTCTTCGGTAAACTCAAAGGATTAACCAAAGGATACGCGAGTCTCGATTACGAGGAGGCAGAATATCGAAAAAGTAACATCACAAAGCTGCAATTGCTGGTGAACAAAGCACCGGTAGATGCGGTGGCCCGCGTCGTCCACGTTTCGCAAGTGGAAAGGCTCGGCAAGCAGTGGGTGACGAAGTTCAAGGAGCACGTCGAGCGCCAGATGTTTGAGGTCGTCATCCAGGCTACCGCTGGAAGGCGGATTGTAGCAAGAGAGACGATCAAGCCGTTCCGTAAGGATGTGCTGGCCAAACTTCATGCGAGCGATATCTCCCGACGGAGGAAGCTCTTAGAAGCACAGAAAGTAGGGAGGAAGAAGCTAAGAGGTCTGTCTGGCTACGCATGATCTCTCCCGCTGTACTGATCACCCCTACTCTTTCTAGCTGTCGGCAACATTACCATCGACCAAAAGGCTTTTCAAAACTTCTTGGCTAAGTGATCGCTGAGAAGCACACATCGTGGGACCTATTCTAAAACTCTTGAACCTACCGAGAAGACAATAAGAAGAACCGAATCGAGTGGTGTCTTTTGCAATTGACGATAGGGTGTCGGTTGTGGCCGAATGGAAAGAGCGCGAGACCAACGTCATTGAAAAATTGAGGTAAGCTGCGCAAGGCTGATAGGAAGGATCTGTATAACGAACGACACAGTCGTTTCCGGCTTCTCTACGTTGGCTCCCTCCCTGTCAACCAGACGTCCAAAGCATATTGGCGATCTCGGTGAATGCAGCGACATGTTCAGCGCCATACACTCGGTCGTAAAAAATCTTGAGGCAGCGCTCTGGCCCACAATTACAGGCTGAATCAGCCCAACGGCGCCGCGAAGGACTGGAAGCGGGAGTGCCAATTTCCAAGAAAGCCATCCATGCTTCCGGACCTCTAAAAGTTGCTATAAGAATAGTTCCGAGGCTGCTGTCGGGGTGCCCGAGAGGAATGACGGGCAAAGAGGGCGATGATTGTCAGATAGGAAATCGAGCGGGATGCTAGGGGAGTGGTGCTTGGGGAAGCGACGATGGAGCGGAGCTACAGATATGGCACTGTGCACCAGCCAGGCAAAGATAGGAAAACGAGAGCCTTTTGTGGATATAGCTCTGAAACCGCTTTCATCTAAGCCCAGATTTCGTCAATGAATTGACAAGAAGCCGTGAATACGAGTGTAAAGCTGTGTACAAGGCCAAACTGCGATGCCAATGAGAAGAGTCGGGACAATCGTGCAATCTTTCTCTTCGCTAACAAATGCCCATCGGGGCTATGTATATGGCAGAGACGATTTGAACCATGCTCTACTAAAGTACACCTATTGACCCCAAGCAAAAACAGTATTCTCCATTCCTCGGTGAAGATCTTCCAACTTCCACCATTCCACTGCAGCCACCTCCGCACCCCCCCAGTCTTCTCACAAACGCTCAGTGGGCTAACAATCCTGTCAGCAAATCCACGCAGATCTGCAATCCCTCTCGAACGCTTACCATCAGGTTGCGAGAGTATATAGCTAACCGCCTTCTCGACTGCTCCAAAGTCAGATCCCAACATCTTCACTGACTCAATCAGGAATACCTACTGCTATGAATCGCATCGGCCTCCTTGTCCGGTATCTCAATGCTGAATTCCTGTGTTGCAAAGCCCCATCAGACCCCGTAATCCCCCTACGCCGCGCCCCCTCAACCCGTCAAACCTACCTCCTCAATCGCCATCACCACCTCCACCGTGTCCAAGCTATCAAGCCCCAAGTCGTTTGAGAAATGCGACGTGTTCGACAGCTTGCATCTCTTGTCAGCCCTGCACACAAACCCCCATATCTGCTTAAGCCGTCGGGCCCACCTTCGATGCATCCGTCACCTAGTCCCAACCGTTAGATTAGCTATTGCTTTTTCTGCTTGCTGAAGGGGGACGTCGACGCACCTTGTCAAAGTTCTTCAGAAGATCCATTATCCGCCCCTCGACTTCCGGCTTCGAGAGCGCGGCGGGCGCGGAGTAGCTTCTTATGGCTTGGAAGTGTGCTACGGGTGTGGAGCGGGTACAGCGAGTGGAGAGGCATGGAGTAATGGTTCGGGAGGCTGGGAGCTGGGTTCGGAGGGTGGCCCTGGATGCACACCGTGCGGACTGGAGGAGGGCGGAGCGGATCATAGTTGAGAACGACTGGAAATTGCTGATGGAGCTCCGGTGTATTGCTCTTTGCGGTATTGAGCAAATGCTGCGAAGGGGAAAGCTAGTTTTGGTCTCTGCATAACGGTTTGCCGCTACTCCTTATGCACGCTTAATGCATACAAATTCTAGGGCTGTGCAGTGCAACCCTAGCATTATATTTAGTGCATGCAACCACTCGCCTCTATCAACTTGTAATCACTCCACATCCATCGCCGCAACCTCCCCATCCACAACCATGGCCGCCCCTCGAACCCTCAACATGCTCTCCCGCAGCACCCGCCCCACAACCACCGCCCTCACAACCCTCCTCTCCGCCCGAACTCCCTGCCCCCGCCCCATCACGGCCTCATTCTCCTCATCCGCCCCTCTCGCCGCCACGCCAGCCGGCCCACCCCCCTCCGGCTTCCGTCTCCCACGAGTCAAGCGCTGGGACGAAAGCAAAGAGACCGCGCTCGACAAGGCGGGCAAGTACTTCCTGCTGTCCGAGATGGTGCGCGGGATGTACGTCGTGCTGGAGCAGTTCTTTCGGCCACCGTACGTTCCCCATCCCTGTCATACCGCAACCGCGAGAAGTGGAGCAACCGCTCCGGGTGGACACTGTATAGAGATGGGAAGGGGTTGGCTGACGTAACGCCTAGATACACAATCTACTACCCCTTCGAAAAAGGCCCCATCTCGCCCCGCTTCCGCGGCGAGCACGCCCTGCGCCGCTACCCCACGGGCGAGGAGCGCTGCATCGCGTGCAAGCTGTGCGAAGCCATCTGCCCCGCCTCGGCCATCACCATCGAAGCCGAGGAGCGCGAGGACGGCAGCCGGCGCACGACGCGCTATGACATCGACATGACGAAGTGCATCTACTGTGGGTTCTGCCAGGAGAGCTGTCCGGTGGATGCGATTGTCGAATGTAAGTTTTCTCTGTCTCTTTCGTTCGTATTGGGGAGTTTGTGACGGGGGGGAGGTTTGGGGGCTAATGGTGGTGGGGTGATTAGCGCCGAATGCGGAGTATGCGATGGAGACGAGGGAGGAGTTGCTGTATAATAAGGAGAAGCTGTTGGCGAATGGGGATAAGTGGGAGCCGGAGCTGGCGGCGGCTGCGAGGGCGGATGCGCCGTATCGATGAAGGTGAAGGTGGGTATATAGGCGGTCGGAAGGTTGTGGGTTGATGGGTTGCATGGAGCATTTGGCGTTTGCTATTCGCTTTTTGAAAATAGAAAAGTGTCAAGGGATGATTCCGCAATGCTTGATCTACGTGCTCATTTACAATTGGCTCACCATCTGCGGTGACTTCGCCGAAAAGGGTGGTTGAAGGCGACTTCGGATTTTTTGATCGCAGGATTCTGGCCGTTCCTCCAGGGGTTGCAAAGTAGTGCGAATGCCCCTGGTAGGATGATTTTGTACTGAGCTTTCCCTTCAAAATGGGCATCAGACACGTAACAACAATCAGACGCAATGCAGGTTGATAACAGTAGCTTGTACATGAAAACAGTTCAATGCTATCGGGGTATCATTGGGTTCAATAAAATCCATCCCAATGCCCAGCGCTATGCGGCCATCTACTCCCGCTCAATCCAGAGAACAAATCCTATCTATGTGCTGTATTTTTGTTTGGACAGTGGACCACTCTCCGCCTAGCTCAAGCGGCTGGAGACGTCCTAAAGATATTTTAGCCTCAAAACCTTCAGCAGAGGTAGAGGACCTCAGGAAAGGGCGAATACGGACATCGACAAGGAAACTTCGAGGTTCTTACCACCGAGCCAGTTGATCCGACTCATGGGAATCCCATCCCCCGACTGCGCGGGGGGCAACTTTCTCACCATTCATAAGTTTCTCTGCGTTTGCATGCTCCCTGTGGTCAAACTCTACGCTTGGCACCGCGTCTTCCATCACCGTGTCCTGCGTGTAAGGTGGCGGTTCCACAGGACGACGGCAAACGGCATCGGCAAGCTGCTCCTCCATGTCGCCTCTGATATAGACAAGGAAATACGGCGTGGCGGGGCGAGACTCCAAAGGATCCTTGTCATAGACCTCCCTGTGGTCGCTAACGAGCGTCACGTAGCCGTCGTTGTACTTGCGCCATTCGTCCTGGAAGAAGTCGAATATATAGACCCAGTAGTGGCCTGAGCTGGGTCCACCACGGTGCATGAAGACCGAGTGAAGGTGATACTTGATTTTCCGCAGGTCTGCAAACTGGGTGTCGATCTTCGTCTCTAGATCCTTCATCTCGCCCACCACGGCTGAGCACTAATTAGTAATGTAATTGAGAAGGGCGTATCCAAGGAAATACTCACCCTCCAGGCGATTGTTACAATTGTCCCCCTCTGCCTTAAGCTGGGTAATGAACTCGGACGGCACAGATACCGGGTCAGGGTCTTCAGGGCTATTGATCTGCGCGAGGAGTTCTATAAGCTTCGGCAGGGCCTCGGATCCCCACAACTCTTCCTTCTGCTTGAGCGCTTCCAGTTCGATAAGCCTCTCCTTCCAAGCCCAGCATTCTTGCCGCCTCTTCATCAGGTCAGGATCAGTTGAGTCAAGATATCTGTCCATGTACAGTGTCGCCTTCATCTCAATGTGATGATTGGACTTGGTGGTTGTCTGCTTCTCCTTGTCAAATCCCCCCCTAGTTATATGGACCTGGAGCACCGGTGGGATCTGGCTGATTGTCGTGTATTGACGCTCAATAGCTCCGTCAACTTCGACTTCTTGTAAATCGAAGGCTCCGTCCAAAGCAGCATACATGTCGCGAGGGTGGGAAGTGACATTGACCTTGATGTCCGAGAAGAATTCCTCCTTTGTTCTTGTCACGCCTTGGAGATTGATGGTATTCGACTTCTGTTTACCGTAAAAGACTCTCTTCATAATGTCAATCTGTTCTCCTCTGGCATCAATCCGCTCTGGTTTGATCGCACATTGCAGCTGGAAAAGCACATTGCCGATGACTTCGGTAACATCCTGTTGAGCACCAATCTCGAGCTGCTCTTGTATCATCTCTTTAGGGTCGTTCTCAGGCCTCGGAGGCACCGGAGGCGGACGATTTGGTGGAAACACACTACCATGTTCCTCGCTCTGTTCAGCGCTGGATCCCGCTTCCTTAACCGGGCTTAGGGGACGGGTCAGTCGGTTCATACGAGACGGCGAAGCGGGTCCAAGCAGATCCAGAGTCATCTCGGTGGAAGCAGGGTGGTTTGAGGTTGCCTTGCTCGGTGGTAGATTCTCTTTGTCATCGAGGATGTTTTGCTGTTGTTGTGCCTCACGGACTTCCAAGTCACTCATGACAGAGTCTCTCCGCTCTAAATTGGGGATCGAAACATCCACGAGTGTCTCGTCACTGGAGTCATCTGCTCTGACTTCGGAAAAAGATTTGTCAGCTATCTTGCCAAGAGGCTTCTCTGTCATCTCAACATCTGCATGTGTGACCTGAGTGCTTGGTGGTGGCGGAAGTGTCGGTCCGAGCACAGGTCTGCCGTTGATTTCTCCGAGGGAAGGACGTTGTCCACGGGTCGTCGAGCGTCGGCGGATCTGTTCTTCGTTTGTCGAGCTAATCAGGGTCAAGCGAGCGAGCTCTTGATGCGGCGTGACTTGAGCTCGCGGTGCAGAGATCATATCATTGAAAAGCTTCTGCAATTCCACAACGACTACCGGATATCAGTAAACTCCCTGTTTAGCGAGAAGTGGACTTACATCGCTGTGCACGCTCGATCTCCTTGCGCGAGATCCTTCGTGAGCCTACTTGTTTGACTGCAAGAGCTGCAGCATCGACAGGCATGCGATACTTGTCGAACTCTAGTACAAGGTTCCGTAGCGGCAAGATGGTAAAGTAGGACTGGAGTAAGCTGTTGAGATAACAGGTATTGCCGATGTTTTCCAGACCCACTGGCCACTCGGATAATTTGTGCTGTTCGAAGACCTGACCCGTACCTAGGAAGTTTAACAGCGTTGTGGAGTTTCTTGACTTTGCAATGGCCGTCAAAGCGTTTTTGAGGTCTCCGAGCTGAGAAGGTGTTTCAGCAACGTAGGCGTTGTAGGCCGCCAGAATCGTTTCGTCGTCGATCATTCGATCGCTAATCTCCAAACGATTGTAAGCATGCCCTATGTCCATCTCAAATTGGCCCATTTCGCCGGTATCGAGCCAAGCGTGGAGGGCGTTGCTCTTTCGGTGGCCCGCGATGAGTAGCACTGCTTGTCGTGCCCTGGGCTCATCGGACTTATCATCGGCCACCTAGATAGACGTGATGTGATTAGCAGGCCAGTATTGAGTGTGGCCAGAGTAGATGGCTACCTGGGTCAAGATGGGTGGGGCAGCTGACGAAAGGATCAGCTGGGGTCAACACATACCTTCGCCGCGTATACCGCGGGCACAGCATCGTCAGAGATGTCGTCTGTAGCGTTGAGAAAGGCCAAAGCCTGCTCGTACGTCGTTACAGCTGGAAAAATGTTAGGTATAAATTATATAGTAAACTGGGTTGTGGGTAGGTTTCATACACATGGAAGCCGCGTCTTGGAGTTTTCCGCTATCTCGGTCCTCCCCGACAATTTTCAACGCACGTCTGAGTTGTTCTTCCTGGTACTTTGGGGCGTCGGCTAGTCTTGCTTGGAACGTTCCCAAGATGGTATCTTCGTCGACATCACCCCTCCTAGGTATGCCAAGTTCCTTGTAAGCATTCCTGATATCGCTATTGCTAACTTTGTCGCTAGTCTGCTCCATCACGGCCTTTGTTTCTAAGTCTTCACTCTTCCTACCATTCGCGATGCCCTGAAGACACTCAAGATAAAATCCAGTGTTCGCCGGGTCTATATCTATCTGCCTTTGATACGCAAAGATGATCAAGTCATCGTGGAAGTCTCGTCTAGCTCCTAATCCAGCGTAGAAGCTACGTTCGTTGACTATGTCAGGCTGGACTACAGCGCAAAGAGGAGTGGAACACTTACGGATGTTCAGGCTCTGTTGAGGGAATGGTCCGCGAGCGGATATCTACTTGATCTGCAAAACGTCAGCCGTGTTAGCGACTAAAGTTAGGTTCTTGCTCTTGTACAATTCAGGGTTCCAAGCATCGTTTTGATACTCTTCGCCGGGCTTTCAAATTCGTCTGAAAGCTTTGCAGCTCGCTTCTCCTCGCTCGGTCTTTCTGCAATCAGCATTAAGAGCTCCTTCTCTACATGGTTGAGACGGTTGTATGGTGTTTCTTCGGAAGGAGCATCCGTTGAAGGCCCCGGACATGGCGGCAACCAATCATTCCCCTGAGACTATGTTAGCTCCTTTATATGTTTCTAGTTTCACTGCAACCCACATCTCTTCGAAAGTCAAGATACCTCAGTAGGTCAGTGCATGAGTCGCTGAAACAGAGCCTCCACTTTTTGTTGGCTCCAAGAATCTTTCTCTGCTCCTTGCTCTGCATCCCGTTCTGAATGTACGTACGCAGATTTGCGAGTACTTCTACAGCTGAAGGCGGTGCATGGCCTTCGAATCTTGTGGGATCACTCTGGATCGCTTGATCTGCGCGCACTTTGAGCACGTCCTTGTTTGTAAGCTCGTGTATCCAGGCTGCCGTTAGCCTAGCTGGTCGGAAGGTGACTGAGAGCCTGGCGGAGCAGTTTCCAGCTGAGCAGCGAAAGGACTGTTTGTCGTTCCAAATGGCCGGTACAGCTCCTGGCTGGAGGATGGGAAGATTCTGTGAATTTCTAGGCTCGTGCACGAAGTGGTGCAAAGGTGCATCCACATTCGGACAAGGTAAGAAATTGTCATCGTCGCCAAGAGCATGAAAGTCCAAGATCACAGCAAGGTGAGAGCGACATACGGAGCAGTGAGTCACCACACTGAAGGTAGCCTCCGGCGTGGGGAGCTTTCCCTGCTCAAGCAGCTGGCTGTGATCCTCGTCGAGGGTCCACTCATGTCGGCAGCTACCTTTGCCTTGCCCTGGGTCTACCTTGAACTCACCATCTTCCCACTGGGGAATGTCGGTCAGAACATTGTAGCCATTTCTTGCCTTGTGCCGAGGATCATAAAAGGCCAGATCTTCGATCAGGCGAGGTGCCGTCTTGCCTGTTGTTAACGAAGAGTAAGCAAATGCTGTAAGGGTATCAGTAGAGGGAGTTTGACCTCCCATAAGTGTTGGTTTCATTGTATTTCGCTATGAACGAGGCTGCACTGAACGGAAAACACTGAGCTGGTTTGGTGGGGTTCATGCAGAGGTCCAACCGGCTGGAAGTGAATTAACAGAAGATGGGTACATGTTGATCAAGTAGGAGGATAAATCGAGATCCCAAATAGGATGTTTAGCTCGTGATTATGTAGTCGACGACGAGATAAGGAGCATAACATAATGGGGCGCCAAGATTCCCAAGCAGTGAAATTTGTCACATAATCAGACAATTTACCCGGCTAGCCTAGATGTCTTCAACGAAGTTTGTAGAGTCATAAATCATGTTTGATAACAAATGTCTTCTGCAGGCCTCCCAATTCTATGTATAGCTGGACTTCTTTTACGAAAGCTGGACTACGAAAGCTTTCAAGCGTCCGGCTGGGCGGGAGCCAAGACGCTAAGCCCGCAGAGCCGCCTAAGGTCGGCTCCAAATTCGAGCACAACTTCAAGTCCTTCGACTGTTTGGTCCACTCAGATAGTTGACGGACCTATCAAATGGTCTCCAAATTTTGCCCCTAGTATTCTACCATGGCTGCTCCTTCCGGCATCCCTGCGGACCGGTATAGAGATGCGCCTCGTCCTGAAGCCAAGCAGTATCAGTTCAAAGATGCCGTCTCAGCTACCATCCGAACAACCGCCTTTATGGGTGGTATCGGGCTGTTCGTATCATCAGTACAGAACACACTCACGAAGCAGAATGTCACAGCATGGAGCGTGTTCACGCGCTTTGGTGGCACAACGGCGACTTTTGGTAAGATCGAAAGTCACCAGGGGTTTAAGCGGAGAAGCTAAGTGGATGTAGCTGCAATGGGCGGTGCATTCGAGTTCACACGGATAGCATCGGCGAATCTTCGGGAGAAGGATGACAGTTGGAACCCAGCTATAGGGGGTTTCTTTGGTGGAGCGGTTGCGGGAATGAAATGTCAGAATCTCTGATACCTGGGCATTGCACCTCACTAATCAATGCTCAGTCCGGACCTTCCCTGCGATACTAGGGCTCGGTACTGGGCTGGCGGTTGCTGAAGGGGTCTTCGATTATACAGGAGGTTCATTGTTCGGGTATGGCAAAGACCCTGATAGGGACGAGTACGAGCACAAGGAGATGTTGCGGACTACAAGGAGGCGGCCACTTCAAGAGACAATCGAGCAGCTGGGAGAAGGACGAGGTGAGACTGTATTGGCACGAGCTCACAGAGGTCAGCGCTGACGGACAATGCAGGCATATACGCTCCAGGGTATGAGGAGCGACGGCGAGAGAGGATTAAACAAAATTATGGTATTGACGTGCCCCGCTCCGCTTCATGAGTACCTTTGCCGGCGTTTGCGTTCTTTTCAAATGACGCTGCGTGCTGTAGTCTATTAGAGTCCTCACTATGTCTTGAATAAACATGGCTATTGCTGGACTTCATTCAAAAATAGAGTAGAGTACATAGCGCTAGCAGGAGGGATGGATAATACCATGCCGATAGCATACAGTCTTGCGGAACAGATAATGTTCATAAACCAATGGCAACCAAACACCCAGGCCGAGGAATATACATGGAGGGAACGATATTGACGGGTGGAAACAAACATGGCAACGCTTGAGCCCGTCCCCTGAGACCCACCACGTGTTTCACACCGTGCTAGACTTGGGATATTCTCCAGGAACATGTAAAGCACTGATAGTGGTAGTGCTCGCTTGACTCTCAACCCGCGGTCTTGATGCTAATGTTCTTATTGGTGCTGCAGGATCACTTAAGTGACCGAGAGGATCGCTAAGGGTGCCGCCAGGCGTCTGCGTCTCTTCGGCCACTGTGTCAGGGACTCTGGGCTCGATGGGCTCATCGTTGTATGTACCAACTGATGCTAGGACTGGCGCAGCATAAGACTGACTTGCCCAAGCAGCGTTTTCAGGTACCCGCTGCCGCGTTTCTGAAGGCCGTCGAGAGCCAAATGGGTCCTCAGGCGAGTCGCCAATAGCTGGCAGGACAGGAGCAACTGTAGGCTCCACCGCCCAGGCAGCATTAGCGGGCAGAGGGTGTGTCGAAGTTGTGCTAGGAAAGATGGCTGGTTCTACCTTGTCACCCTGCGGCTGTGATCTAATGTCCCGTTCTAAGTCGCCGCCCTTCCGTTGATTGTTGCGGTAAGCTTCAACACCTGCAGCTCCGATCGCAGTACCTCCAAGTCCAGCAGCAGCCGGAGCCATCCAATCCCCATATTGGCTATCATGTCTCTCCACGCTATGGGGTAGCGATCTTGGGACGGCAGCTGATGGCTGCTGTTGAGGCTGCGGTTGGGAATGGAGCTGTTTCTTGGTCTGAAATAGAGGTCGGTCGGATGGGGCGGCAGCATAGGCTACATTGCCTGGCTCGTCAGAGCTTACACCGTGAGACTGTACAGGTGTTACACTATGTTGAGTGACTGGGAAAGCCATAGGCTCAGGACCCTTCTGGCCGGGGAGACTGTTGTATTCTTGTCTGTCGGTGACAAACATGTGCTCACGGCCTTGGGGTTCATCGCCTTGCATCGGTGCTCGAGCAGCCTCACGACTCGGTGATCCGTTCTGAGTTTTCTGAACTGGCGAGTTGACATAGTAGTCGGTGGGTTGACCGGCAGCTCCAGCAACTCCACCCATTTTGCGAGCTTCGTCGTCGCCAGTCTGAACCTGTTGCCCTGATGCCCCGAAGGGAACGCCAGACCCAGGCAACCCAGCCGCTGCTACAACATCTCGTTCGCCGGAGCTTGAAGGACTAGAAGGTGGAAGAGGTACTTGTGAGTCTCGATTGATGTTCAGTGCACTTGGAAAACGCCCACCTGGGTTGGGCCGTTCTGCTCGCTTCTCCTGCTGCACTGTTTCAGGGCCCACCTGCGAAGTGGTCGCAGAGTACGGAATCGCGTCGGCTTCGTCTTCATCCATGCCTTCACTGCTGATAGAGCCAGGTTTCTGACTACCGGCACTCACGCTGCGCGCATGCTGACGAACGAAAGCATTACGCTCGGCGCCCGTCTTCTCAGTAAGGTTCTTGATGTCGTCAAACCAAGCCATCATGGTATCATAGGACTCAGCGCGAAAGACCCATGAATGGCCACGATGCATGCCACCGGTCTGGCGTCCCTTGAGCATGAATTTGTGAGAAGAGGACTCAGCACCGGAGTGTGAGCCGAGCTTCTGGTCCTGCAAAAAGAGTGACATCACTGGCGTTTGCGAGGCGATATGATCCGGTGATTTGAATTCGTGCAGATGTGTGGGCGAAAGGACGTACCTAACGCACGTCAGGAGTCATCGATTAATCGAAGATAAGATTCGCTTACCACCCAGGCGTGTAGCTCTTCAAATACTTGCTCTTGCGCTCTAGCATGCCAGACCTGACCTCCGATGCTGCAGGGTCGTACTTGCCAGGGTAGGTAATTTTTTCGACTCTCCGGACGGGAAGCTTAGGATCAACGAAATGCTCGTTCTTGTCTACGAAGGCATCCCATTCATGATCCCTAGGCATAGCGATAGGGCCACTGCGAAGCTTCTCCACGGCCTCGTATGCCTCATCTGCTTCCCGGCCAAGGATACCTGCATAAGCATTGTAGGCCTTTTGTATCTCACTAACAACGATCGATTCAAGCTCTCTACCAGAGCTTTCAAGATTTAAGAATGCCTGAAGAAGCAATCAGTGCCAAAGCCGCGAAGAAAGCGTCGATAGACTTACCCGGTGCAGGTAGTTCTCCTCCTCGATCTGCCTTGCAACTTGCCGGTCGACCCCAAGTTTGACGATGAATGGATCACCCTTACCGGAAGAAGCGTGCGGGTCGGATTCAGCGACGCCCAACGCTTCTTGCAGGTCGCGCACAGCTCTTCTCGTGCCTTCCGTCTCTCTATCTACATTATTCTTGAAGTCGCCTGACAAGCTCTTGATCTCTTTGATCTTCTGCGCCAGGTCGCTCCGTAGCCCTGTAAGCTGTACTATGACGTCTTCTTCCAATGTTTTCGCCTTGTTACCCTCGTGGATCGACTGCTTGTGATAGTCGCGGAGAATATAGGTAGCATCGCCAATGCCACCTTCACTAAGGAATCCGGGTGGAGCGCTGATATTATTGATTGCATTTGAGAGCGTAATGAGCGACTTCGAACGCGTCTCGTACGATTTCTGGATGTCGCGGAAGTATGTGATCAGGTCTTTGAGAACCTTTCTCCAAGCTGGCCATGACGGTATGTTAGATCAGCTGACCTTGGGCAAGGAGGGCAAAGCGTTAGACATACCTTGAAATCTGCTTGCTAGTATCTCTGTTGGGCTTCCCGTCGTAGGTACGGGGGTAAAAAATGCATTGTTCAGCTCAGCGTGATCCCCACTGTAGACCTCTTTTTCACCGTCAAAGCTTCGAATACTGTCAGGCCGACCATTCTTGCCGCTAGCGCTTCGTCTGAGGCTACTCTTCTTCTTCAGAGACTGTCGCTTTTTGAGGGTACCACCGCGCGAAGGGGTCAAGGTATGCGATTGAGACATGGTGGAATTATCGCGACGGAACTCGTCGCTGGTTCCACCTCCAACAGTTGAAGAGCCTTGCTGAGTAGCGTCACCCTCGAAGTCCTCGTAGGGTTCAGACCGTTGCGTGTGATCAAGGGATTTGGAAAGCGGCGAGCTCTCGACAGGAGCGCCGTGCGTCATGTCGGTCGTACCACTCGCCATTTGAGGAAGCTGCGACTGGTTCTCCATGAAATGTAGTATGCTCAGACTGAGGCTTTAGGGGTAGAATAAGCGGTTAAGAGTTCCCCGGAGGATAATGCTCATGCAAGCTCGCCAGATAGTAACGTTTGCGAGGATCGATAGTCAGGATGCTTGCTTGAAGGGTGCGCTGGCTTCTCGTCGACGTATGCGTGACTGCGATAACCCGGGGAGGACTCGGGGTGCTTTGGCGTTGTTGGAGAGAATTCTGTTGGATGTCTAGACTTGATCCTGCGCGCACACGAAAGACGTTCGTGTTCCGTTCAGCTTATGAATGTTCACGGCCTCTGATGCACATGGTCAGGATGAGGCCATTGTCGTCGCAGGCAAGTTGGGTCAAGAAGTCAAAGGGGGGAGCTGTCGGTTGCGATGGCCCTCATTCGGCCTCGCGAATCGCGATTGTCCCGATTCGCTGCCGGGTCCCGAACCTTAAGTCGTCAAGACTACCGCATTTCCTTTATGCACTACGGATGACACCAAGAATCCACACTACTTGTAGCATTTCCATTGATGGCTTGCCGCTGCATGATCAAGAGAAAGTACTCTAGTTGATCACCTCTATGCTACTAGAATATTCAACACAAATCCGTCGTAATCCAGGCTGTGCAGCGACTGGAGATGCTCTAGATATGGTTGACAAGCCTACGCTCCTTCTTCAGTGCCTTCAACTTGCTGATCGCCTCGCCCAGAGGTATCAATTCCCCTTTCGCTTGTGTCTCCTGATCGTCCCGATTCCGTATGTTGACCGACCGAGCCTCTTTTTCTTGAGCACCGACCACTTCGTCACGTTAGCCGGCCATTTGATATGACGGGAAACTAGTAGTTACCAAATATGAAGTTGTACTGTTGCAACTGTCCAGTACGGATCTTTTTCTGCATCGTGTTGCCACTAATGTCAATGTCGGCATGCATTTTCTGAGCCCTCAGGAGCCGCTGCACCTCTTCGACGTAATCATTCACTGCCGGCATCACAGGAATGACCAGGATTTGTCGAGGGCTCAGCCAGAAAGGCCATTTGCCGGCGAAATGCTCCGTCAATATCGCCATGAATCGCTCAAAACTGCCGATAATAGCTCGATGCACCATCACTGGGCGAGCCCGGCCAGGCCCTGGTTGCTTCGGTGCAGATGAAGATCTGGTGGTATTGTCCGGCTTGTTTTCTTCTTGGGGCTCTGTTTTTGCCTTCGCAGGGACGTCGCCAGTCATATACTCCAATTCGAAATTCTGTGGCAGCTGGAAATCCAACTGAATGGTCGCGCATTGCCAGTCTCGTTTCAGAGCATCAGAGATTGTGATGTCAATCTTGGGCCCGTAGAAAGCGCCGTCGCCTGCGTTGAGTTCCCACTGCCCGCCCCCGGATGCAGTGAATCCATCTAAAGCAGCCTTAAGTTTTGCTTCTGCCGCATCCCAGGTTTCAATGTTCCCTAGAAACTTCTCCGGTCGTGTAGAAAGCTTCAGTTTGAATGGGAAGCCGATCAGTCCGTAGATGGACTTGAGAAAATCAAATAACCCTTCGATCTCCGGTTTGATCTATGCCAGATTGAGAACGAACGGCACACGGAAGTCTTGGGAAACTTACCTGGTCTTGGGTACAGAATATGTGCGCATCGTCCTGCTGGAATTTTCGTACTCGTGTCATTCCATTTAGAGCACCAGATGCTTCGTTGCGATGCAGTACGCCGAAATCCGCCATACGTAATGGAAGCTCCCGATAACTTCGTTCTCGATGCCTGAACATTACACAATGCCCAGGGCAATTCATCGGTTTGAGAGCCCATTTCCTTTTCTCGATGTCTAAGCTGAACATGTCGTCTTGGTAATGCTGCCAATGACCCGATGTCTTCCATAACTCAATATCGTACATGTTAGGCGACTGAACCTCTTGGTACCCACGCTTTTGGTACTCGGACCGTATAAGCTTTTGCAACGCGTTGAAAATGACAGTACCGTTGGGAAGTAGGAATACTGCGCCAGGTGACAACTCGTTGAAGAAAAATAGATCCTGGTCAACGCCCAGTCTGCGGTGGTCTCGCTTCGCAGCCTCTTCAAGGAACTTCTTGTGCTCTGTCAACTGCTTTTTATCTGGGAATGCGACACCGTAGATGCGTTGTAGTGAATCATCATCTTTGTCGCCTCGAAAGTAGCACGAAGAGTTCTACGAATCGTCAGCCTGTGGATGAGTAGCGCTAGATAACGTCAATAACCTTCATAATTTGAAAAGCTTTTATCTTGCCTGTATTTTGTATATGTGGGCCAAGACACAGATCCACGAGTGTGCCACATTTGTAAACCGTGCTGCCTTCTGGAGGTAGTAGGTTCTCGATGTAGTACATCTTGTACTTGCTATAGCTGAACATTTCCTTCAAGTCCGGCAAGGAAACGTGCAGTCTCTCAAATGGCTGCTTTTCCTTGAAGAACTTCGACGCTTTACCCTCTAATGGCGACCAATCGCTCTCCGTGACCATTTGCCTAGTTACCCTTAGTGAAGGTCGCAGCTCAACACTGAAACCATAGCATACCCATCCTTTAGAGCCATATCATAGAAAAACCCCTGCTCGACGGGCGGACCGTGAGACAGAAGGCATTGGTATTGGCATTCCGCCGCCTCTCCAAGAACATGTGCACTAGAATGCCAGAAAACGTTCCTACCTTCAGCGGAAGTAAACGGCAAGTAGCTGACGCGACAGTCATACTCTAAAGGCCGGTCAAGGTCCCATAACTCTTTCCCGTCGACTTTCGCGATGACAACGTCGCTACTGATATCCTTGTCGACATGGCGAAGGAAGGATCCAGGAGTAGACTCCCAAGCTTTGGCAGCAGCGGACATTTCGGGTCTCGGTCTGCCTTGACTATCCAAGCCTAAATCCAGAACGACATTGATAACAGGATGATCTTTCTCTAAGACCTCAGCATCGCGCTTGTGTTTTAGCTCATCGAAGAGCCTGTTGCGCTTGACGATAAAGTCTGGCAAGGGAACCTCGGCGTGCGGATCAGATGCTGGCTTTTTTGAAGCAGTCTTGTTTTTCTGATCCAGTTGCTTCTCCACGTTTTTGTTTTCCTTCTGAGAATCTGTTGCTTTTACAGCTTTGGGGCTTTGCGGACCTTTTGGCGATGGACTATCCCCGGAATTTTTCGAATCTCCGCCTTTTGTAGACAGACCTCTAGGACTGAACGGCAAATTCTTTTCTGATTCGCCGGCCCCATTTGCTAGGCTCTCCTTCTCTCTCTCCATCTTTGCAACTTATTGTTGTGGGTCAGAGAGCTGCGGTGTTGATACTGACTCTTTATATTGCATAAGCCTTATGCATTATTCGCTTAGCTAGCTCCCAGCTCATTCCACCAATTAGAATATCGCCTTAGGTACTTTTAGCACTTTATGCAGGCACATACTTTAGGCACATTGCCGTTCAAGGCAATAATCAGCCCGGAATTTCCAAAGCTTTTTGATAAGCAGAATGTCATTCAGAGGAGCGTCACGCGGTCGCGGTGGCAGCTTTGGTGGCAGTCGAGGTGGCAGCAGCTTCGGAGGTCGGGGCGGTACACAAATCCCAACTCAAAGATTCGCCAATGAAGTCGACTGACAGTGTGCGCAGGTCGAGGCGGATTCCAGCCATCATATGGCCCACCCGCATCAGTACTTGGTCTGCTTCGCCGCTCCTTTGTATCTGGACATCACTGAGTTGGACAGAGATGGGCTCGTTCGTCCATGCTTGCGAAGGAGAAATGGTCTGCGAGTCCGTGAATCCAAAAATCCCATACTTCAATGCGCCGATATATCTCGAGAACAAGGTACAGACATCGAAGACATATTTACGGGTGGGTATACCTGACGAATACGTTAGACTGCAATTGGAAAAGTTGACGAAGTTCTGGGACCTATCAATCAACTCTTCTTCACGATAAAGCCTCAAGAAGGAATTGTGGCTACGTCTTTCAAGACAGGGGATAGATTCTACATTGGCGGGGATAAATTATTACCTCTAGAGAAGTAGGCCAAATGGCTCCAATACTGATGGTACATGCTTATTGAACCAGATTTCTGCCTAAGCCTAAACCACCACCCGGTAAATCCATCACCATCCAGTGCTTCTGGACCTACTGACTATACATGCAGGCACGCCGAAACCCAAGCGAGCAGGTGGAGCATCGAGGGGAGGGCCAATGCGCGGTGGTCGAGGTGGCAGCCGAGGCGCTGGTAGAGGAGCACCAAGAGGACGGGGTGGCTTTAGCGGACGGGGGAGCAGCCGCGGAGGAGGGGGGCGCGGTGGCTTTACCTCAGGCCGTGGAGGGGGAAGAGGGGGCAATGCAAATTTCACAAGACCGTCAGGAGGGTTTCGAGGGCGCGGGTCATGACTATGAGGTAAGGCGTTATATGGCGTTAGACAGATCTGCACAGCGATACCAAAGCTTCACATCATCAACAAGGACGACTTTAGAAGGACTCGTTGACTGTCAAACATTGGTGTCCCATTATCCGCCCTAGAAGTTTCCAGTTGTTCACCTCGCTTGCCATCTCCTCCCTCCGCCTTTTCTCCAAAGCCATACAGCCTCCGTGGCCGTGACCCAGATACTCCTATTTCCCTTGGTTCCATCACTTCCAGCCACCTCAACCAGATTATCAATCACTCGTCCCTTCCCCATCTCTTTCCAAAGACCCTCAAATAGATCCTCTCCCTCTCGTCCAAAATCGCCGCGTCCTAATCTGTACAATATTCGGCCGAGAGTCTGCATCGCAATGCATCTCTGGGCGGGAAAGCTGCTGCGGGCCAGATGTGCAAGTTCCTGGATCGTGTACCCCGCGGAAGAGGGTGCATGAGCATGATGATGAAGGCCTATCGTAGAAGGCAACTGAGAGGAAAGACGAGGTGGCAGGAGACGGCCCCTGAAGTCAAAGCGGAGTGCTGCAATGGGGAGAGATTCGGCCGAGGGGTCGTAGGAAGATGTCTTGGGGAGTGGCTGCATCCATGACAGTTTAGAAGGATCTGAGGGAAGCTCTGGAAAATATTTGTCGTGGAGTTCGGAGAGGAAATTTGGCGACGAAGGGTCGAGTTCTGGGGGCGCTTCTTCCTCGGGAGGTGAAATCGTGTCCAGCGATGAAGCGCCTGAACTTCCTGGTCGGTTGTCCGTTTGTGTAAGATGAGACGTCGATAGGGAGGCGGGCTTTGGTTCTTCGAAGGTGACACGCTTCGAGGGGGGTGACTTCCTCTGTGTCTTTGCTGCTTCGTCCGAAGCGAGCGGCGGTTCCTGATCAAGGTCTGTTCGCCCATCGTCGATGTTCGCCTTCTTCAATAGTCTCTCAATCAAGGAAGGGCTTAGCCCATTCATGAGCTCTTGTCTTGCCTCCTCGATATCGTCTGGGGACATTTGCGCCAGTCGTTGCTTGTTTTCTTCATCTATCCTCTGACGCTCAGTCTTGACTGTAGGGTCACCCTCTACTCCGGAGGCCGTAGAAGGCCCATTGCCATTCCGACTCGACTCACGCAGAAAGGCCGTTGGGGCAAGTCGGTTTACTTTTGTACGGCTGTCATTGGTCGAGGCCTCGTGCGCTCGACGTTGCTTGAAGGTAGACAATCCAGTCCTTTTATTATGCCCAGGAAAACCCGTCTTGGTGCTCTTGAGCCGTGGTGGTGAAGGCGCCTTTACGTCCGAGGAGGTCGCCCGCTCTTTCACGTCACTGACGAGACCAAAGAAAGGTGAAGCCTGAGCAGCCGGTATTGTAGGCTTAGGGACATTAGTCTCCTCGTCGGAATCCAAATCAATATGAAATCGCTGACCTCGAATAGCCATCGCTCTGGCAGGCTTCAGGTAAGTGGGGTCCCAGGCTTCGAGTTGACGAGGCCGCTTTATTACAAGTCGGTACCCTAATCGACAGTATTTCGAAGAGTGTTAATGGAATGCATAAAGTAGCTACTTTACATTACGTTCCCGGCACGGCTAATCTACCGCTGGCGCCAAGTACCGCTGGCGCCACAATTTGATATGATAGAGCAATTTTGAGTGCAAGCACTACTCTATAATTAAATCAGCTAATCTGTCCTGTGATGCTATCGTTTTCCGCCATAATGCATTCATCGACAAGACTCCTGCGCAACCTGTGTACTCGTAGAGGATGCAATGGCCTGCCTCGTACTAAATGTGGATATCGCTTCTACAAAGCGTTTTGCTAAAGTCTTATCGTTCTCGCAGGCCATCAGTTACCTCCCTCTGCTTCTCCAAAAAGGTCCCAATCGTGTATGGTCAATGTCCGGAGCACTTCGTCTCTCACCTTCAACCCGTCTTCTACTGGTGTGCCAGACGGCCCATTTTCCGGCTCATTCCCCTCTCGACTTCCGTCTCCTGAAGAATTCCCAGAAGCAGCGGAAGCGGCGTTTATGCCTTCTTCGGCGGGGATATGTGGCAGATTGATCGTAATGACTAAATCCGTAGACTTAGAAACCAGTCTTATTAAGGTCATCAATATCGTGGTTGATGTCGGGGTATTCGGTGTGCTCGGAGGATTTGCAGGCGTTGTACTGGCGACAAGTATGAGCGCCGGATTCATTAGCCTATGTGTTATCAAGGTTAGTTCTATCGCGAAGAGATGACCTTGCGCAAAGTAAGCCCGGATCGCAGAGCCTGCGGTGAGCGAATCATCACTGAGCCTGCCTTGCCATCAACTCTTTTCGGGAACTTGCTGTGACTTACGGTATATTTTCCAGCTCAACAGCGGAAGACTGCCATATCTTACTCGCATCGCCCGGTGCGATTATATCATTGAAGTGGAAGATTAACGCCTCTTCATCGTTTGGTAGATGAGAAACCCGCTCCGCAATGTCGAAGATTATCGACGAGAAGCCGGTTGCTGATAAGTAGACCTCTTGGTGATTGGGAACCTGGCGGATGGTGCTGTGTGGCCAAAGTCAGAGTCCACTCACGGGGGAAAACAGTCCGGACACGTTAGAGAAGGACATCGATTGGTTGGCAGAACCAATCATTGACTATCATATGGGATGTTCCTCGATTGAATGATAGATAGGAAACAAGCGCGTAAGAAAAGTTTCTTTGATACATCATGTTAGGCAGGAACGATGTGCATAGAGCAGCAGGCGGATACTCCTGGATAGGAAAGACGCTCTTACCTGACATCTGCGAATCCAGATGGTATGTTCGCTGTGATGGCACCACCGAAGAGATCGGCTCTTGCGAAGTCTGATGCCATGACGCTGGGTTCAGATTTCCCTGACGGTCAAGATTGAGCACTGATATGTTATGCAGCTGCTTTTGATTCTCTCTGGGTCACCTGTGGAGCGAGGTTGGGCCTTTATGTAGGAGATCAGGTTCAGTAAAGTTTAGTCATCGATTCGAAGATGCTATAAGGCATCTCTAGGCAGGCCAGGCACCAGGTTAGGCATTCACGGCGTCACCAACTCGATTCATGGTCGTAACGGTACACTCTTAGTTGTAACGTACTTAGATTGCATAGCAGATCTAAGTGTGTGTGATTGAGTCATTCCCTTAAACCGCGGCAATACACAGGAAACAGAAGCTTGAGTTTTGGAAAGATAAATATCTTTTTCGCAAGCTTTGTCCGGTGCCAGTAAAGTGTGGGAGGCTAGTAAAAAGCCCTGACTAAACCCTAGAGCGAGGTATGCTCGAGTAAAGTACTTTAATTTTCGTCGGTCATCTTGATGGCCTAAATACATTACACTCTTCTGATCGGCATCCCAATCTCACTGGCTTCCTTGCACTAAGGTGCTTGCTGAGTCTTCTCAGCTGGGTTTAGGGGGTCATCCAGGGTCCGCATTCAACTAGCCGGATCCTGAAAGTCTGTGACCCGCAAGTTCCTAATGACGAATGCTTCAAGCTGTCTTGAACCAGAATCTTGAAGATTGTGCATGCCAAACGCCTCATTGCTTCACCAATTGCGCATTTTTCTTATTGTTTTGGTATTATTTGATACTGGGGTTTGATCCTGAAGCAACCAAGGATCAAATCTCTCTCATCCGGTTTCGCTTGTTTCGATATCCAAAGCAGCTTTTTGATTTCCCAGCAAGGAAAGGCCGGACTGCCTTCTGGGTCCATTATCGGTTACCAGGCCAATGGCGGCTTCAGCTTCCTTCTGTGTATATGGCTCTTGGCGTAAAGCCCGGAGCCTACGACCATCAGCACGTCAAGTAAGGTGGTGGAAGGGAACAGACCTCCTTTTGTGAACTTTGCCCTTTCTGTGCTGTTCCAAGCTACTTTCGCCTTCGAACCACTTAGCACACCCCACGCAGTAGAATTTCCCAAGGCCTGGTAAGTCCTCTGGTGCTTTTCGATTCTTGTACTCAGCCAAGTGTTTTGAGGAGCGTAGGTCTGCATGGACTTGATCGAGGTCTCTGATGAAGAAATGATCAAGATAATTCCGCATGTATGAGAGTGCACACCCTACCTTGTTTTGCGCTTGGTTTTGACCCGCTGAGGTGCCATCACGTTTCGCAAATTTTGAAAATTCTTCTTTCAAACGCCCAATATCAGATGATGAATGCCTCCCCTCAAAGGACAATAATGATATAGGAATTGTGGTCACAAGGCTGCCATCAAAGTCGAACTGAGGGGACCCGAAGTAAAGTACCTCAGCTCGGCAAAACTGCCCAAACCGTAAAGTAATCGTTCTTTAAGAACATTCTGATTGGCCAGGCCCACAATGCCGAAATAGAAGCTCAAGCTCGACCAGCAACGTCAATTGATAAGGCCGAGGTCGAAGCCTGCGCCAGAGGGAGAACGAGCATCCTTCCCAGTATCATCTCAGTCTAAAGATTGTACTATAATGCTCATCTTGCAGGTCATTCACTTTCTGCAAGTCACTTGTTGACGCGCCAAGTGCCTGATAACGGGCAAACCGAGGTTGATGTTACGTCCCGCGCTCGCTCCTGCCCAGTCTCCCGACTGCACTTGATCGCCCACACCACCGTGTGCTCAACTCAATAAGAGCTTGTCGTTGAGCTTTCGAGTAGGCAGGATGATTGCAACAAGGCACTTTGCTCGTGCTGGCAAGCTGGTATGTTCCTCATTTGCTGTTTCTCTGGGACCGAACAAAGCACCTAACCAGCCAGACGTGTGAACTGCTCGGGCACTTGCTTGCCTTGCATTAAAGCAGAATCTCCAGCTGTAGTCAGAATCTGTGCTAACATACACGTATTAGGTGCCCAGTGTGCGAGTCGTAGGTCTTCCGCAAGAGCTTCTCGCTTCCTCACACCAAATTCTCGGCCCAGCGGCGAAGCCATGCCTGTGGTGAAATTTTACTGATGGTGGTTCTTGTTAGCTTTCGAGGTCTCGTACACTGGCCACGGTCACAGATGACCCGCTTAGCAAGAAGGTCGAGATGACCAATTGGGAACATGTAAGTTGCCACAGCCCATCTGCTACACTGCCGTGGCATTGTTGCAATAGCCGACGGCTGACCACATTTGCTGCAGGGCAATTATATCAACTACAAGTACGTCTCAAATACACTCCAGTCTTGGGGTCAAGCAAGAATACCGTCCAACTTGTAGTCTTCGCGGTCGAGCTTGGTGCAACCTAACTTATGCCTATTGCGGTTAGGAAAATGTCCGAGAACCTCTCGGTGGTTCGCTCACGCCTCAATAGACCGCTCACTTTTGCCGAGAAGATTCTATATTCCCACCTCGATGACCCACATGGAGCAGAGATAGAGCGAGGGAAGTCATACTTGAAATTGAGGCCAGATCGAGTTGCTTGTCAGGATGCGACAGCTCAGATGGCTATTCTACAGTTCATGTCAGCGAACATGCCTTCAGTCGCAACGCCAACAACCGTTCACTGCGATCATCTTATTGAGGCTCAAATGGGCGGGGAGAAGGACCTTGCCAGAGCTCAGGATATTAACAAGGAGGTCTATGATTTCCTATCCACCTCATGTGCAAAATATAACATCGGATTTTGGAGACCCGGGTCTGGGATCATCCATCAAATCGTCCTCGAGAATTACGCTTTTCCCGGAGGTCTGATGATTGGCACTGACTCCCACACCCCCAATGCCGGCGGTCTGGGTATGTGTGCTATAGGTGTTGGAGGTGCTGACGCAGTCGACGTCATGGCAAACTTGCCTTGGGAAGTTAAGGCTCCTAAGATTATCGGCGTTCGACTAACAGGAGAGATGTCCGGCTGGACGGCCGCTAAAGGTGGGTTCTATATTATGGGGTTTTTGCTATATTGGACCTGGTTCGCTAATTGCAGCTGCAGACATTATCTTGAAGGTGGCTGGCATCTTGACCGTGAAGGGTGGCACAGGCGCAATTGTAGAGTACCACGGACCAGGAGTCGCTGCCTTGTCCTCTACTGGCATGGGCACAGTATCCAATATGGGGTGAGTGGCTCCTTCTTCTTCTATATTCCCCTTTTCTTATTTTGGCCGTTCCCAAGCAGGAGCATCCCGGCTCCTTGGAAAGATTTTTGTGGCCATGTTTTCCTGGAGGAAACCTTCTCTCTGGATCCTCAGTCTTTGGTGCCGGTCTGCTCGAGCTTCGCAAAGGATCGTACGGTACACCCTTGCTGCAAAGGCTGCACGGCTGAAAAAGGCCGCTCGCAGTCAGCACAACTAACCTCGCGGACACCGGATTTTGGAGCTTGCATTGCTAAAAGTACTTTTGTGAACATCATACTAATATTTTATTAGGGTAAGTAAATCTCGGAGCATCTATTACCCCTTTCTGAGGTTTTCAAGAAGCGTGAAACACGTCTGAGCTGTATCCGCTCCTAAAGCATGCACCTCTGCTCGTTGTGCTGACTGAAAGGAGGAATACTGACTTCGAAACTTACTTAGGCTGAAATCGGTGCGACAACATCAGTGTTCCCTTTCAATGACCGGATGTATGATTATCTTGCGGCAACGAAGCGAAAAGCGATCGGAGACTTTGCGAGATCGTACGCTTCAGAATTGAAAGAGGATGAGGGCGCAGAATATGATCAGCTTATTGAAATCAACCTATCCGAGCTGGAGCCGCACATCAACGGACCATTCACTCCCGATCTTGCGACACCGATATCCCAGTTCAAGGATGCTGTCAAAGCCAACAATTGGCCTGAGGAGCTTAAGGTTGGTCTTATCGGCTCTTGCACAAACTCTTCATATGAGGACATGTCTCGGGCCGCGTCGATCGCACGGGATGGATTGAATCACGGCGTAAAAGCCAAGGCCTTGTTCACCGTCACTCCTGGTTCGGAGCAGATCCGGGCGACTATCGAACGGGATGGTCAGCTGGAAACCCTCGAAGAGTTTGGCGGTATGGTTCTGGCCAATGCTTGCGGTCCCTGCATCGGTCAATGGGATCGCCGAGACGTCAAGAAAGGCGAGGCTAACTCCATCCTTTCCTCGTATAACCGCAACTTCACTGGACGAAATGATGCGAATCCTGCCACTCATTCTTTTGTAACGTCTCCAGATCTCGTGGTGGCATTGACTATGGCTGGCACTCTGAACTTCAATCCTCTCACAGATACATTGAAAGATAAGGATGGCAATGATTTCAAACTCTCCGCACCGGAAGGCACAGGCCTACCTGCGAATGGGTATGACCCTGGCCGCGATACTTATCAAGCACCGCCAGAGGATCGACAATCGGTTTCCGTAGCTGTATCTCCTGACAGCGACCGGCTCCAGATCTTGGCGGGCTTCAAGGCTTGGGATGGCAAGGATGCTATCGACCTACCGATTCTGATTAAGACCAAGGGCAAAACCACCACTGACCACATCTCTAGTATGTATTTGAAGGATGAAGCTGGCTGAGCGCTCGCTGACGTGTTCCATAGTGGCCGGGCCTTGGCTGAAGTACCGTGGCCATCTCGACAACATCTCCAACAACATGCTGATCGGTGCTATCAACGCCGCAAATGGAGAAGCTAACAAGGTCAAGAACTTGACCACCGGCGAAGTAGGCGCTGTTCCCGCAACTGCTCGTGACTATAAGAAGAAAGGAATTCCGTGGGTTGTGATTGGTGATTGGAATTACGGCGAAGGTAGTTCTCGAGAACACGCTGCACTCGAACCAAGACATCTTGGGGGATTAGCCATCATTACTCGAAGCTTTGCTCGTATTGTAAGTGATCCTTGTGTGCTGGGTAGCAATGAGATGCCTGATCAGCTAACGAGCCATATAGCATGAAACGAATCTTAAGAAGCAAGGGATGCTTCCATTAACCTTTGCTGATCCTGCCGACTACGACAAGATCAACCCCGATGACAAGGTCGATGTGATGTGCACACAGCTCGCTGTCGGACAGCCTCTGACTCTAAGAGTACATCCTAAAGATGGAAAAACATGGGAGGCGAAGCTGGCGCACACATTCAACGAGTCGCAGATGCGATGGTTCAAGGATGGCAGTGCTCTAAACACAATGTCGAAGACAAACTCATGAGCTACGCTACGCTAGCGAGCACATCTGGTGTATGAAGTTGCGGAACCGACCGAACGTGACTGGGGCTGCACAAAAGGGAGAGCATGTACAGACTGCAAAAGCCTGCTCGGGAGTGTATGGTAGCATTTGGTCGTTGCCCTTCTCGACATGGTTTGAAGACACTGTTAGTATCATGATTAGTCCTAGCATTGATTTATGCAGCGAGGCCCCAGAGCAGCTCATGGTTGATATGCTTTGTGAAAGTAAAGTAGTGTGACTGTACGTGCATCATTCTAGCCGTCTCAACAAGCTAAGGTCTTACTACTGTAGCAGTCTGGTAATGCTACCCAATCGTTCAGCATGTGGGTCGCGGACCTAGAGAAAGCTGAAGGAAACCCTGATGTAGTTTAGCCGGTGTACAGGGCTTGGCCCCACTATCAAGGGCCGAGGACCACATGTAATGAGGTAAGTAAAGTACGCCGTGCTCAATCCCTTCACCTGAAGCACGCTCCTCCTGCTGATTTTCTTTCTCGTTTTCCCCTCTAACCTCTGCTGCCCTCTTTCGAACATGGCGAGTCAGACAAAGACCGACCCGAAATACGACGAATACGACTACCCCACAACGAGCCCCGAGGTCAAGAGTGGGCACCCCGGTCACACGACTCCTGAGCAGGATGCACATGTATTCCAATTGCGGACGCAGCTAGAGCAGGCTGGCTATAATGAGCGGCTAGACACTTTATCCATGGCAGGTCTTTGGCGTCGATGCGCCCGCGTTTTCGTGCACATCTGATTGATAGTGGATAGCTGCGTTTCCTTCGGGCTAGGAAATTCAACGTGGCCCTTGCAAAACAAATGTAGACTACAGTATCAAGCTTGTTCTACCGCCCATTGCTGAAGAGTCTGCAGGTTCACGGATTGCGAGAAGTGGAGAAAGGAGTTCGGGGTAGACAACCTCGTGAGGAATTTCGAATACACAGAGAAGCCACAGGTCTTCCAATACTACCCACAATATTACCACAAAACCGATAAGGTAGGAGAAAGCGGGAGCCATATTGTCGTGCGCGTGGGACTGATGTGGACACAGGACGGGAGACCTGTTTATATAGAGCAATTGGGCAAGATCGACTTGAAAGCGATGTACAAGATTACCACCGCTGAACGTATGCTCTCGAACCTCGTTGTCGAATACGAAAAGCTCGCAGATCCTCGCTTGCCCGCCTGTTCACGGAAGTCGGGCGCTCTCCTCGAGACGTGTTGTACGATCATGGACATGAAAGGGGTAGGCATCAGCAGCGCCGGCTCCGTCTATGGCTACATAAAGCAAGCGTCCGCTATCTCACAGAACTACTACCCGGAGCGGCTCGGCAAACTTTACATCATCAACGCTCCATGGGGATTTTCGGGCGCCTTCAGTGTCATCAAAGGCTTCTTGGACCCGGTGACTGTTCAGAAGATCCATGTACTAGGTAGCGGATACGAAAAAGAGCTCTTGACCCAAATACCTAAAGATAACCTTCCAAAAATCTTCGGAGGGAGTTGCGCTTGTGAAGGAAGCTGTGCGCTTAGTGATGCGGGACCGTGGCAGGATCCACAATGGGCGAAGGCACCCAAGTGGGAACGTGAAGGCAAGCCTTCGACTACCATAGAGAACGAACCGTCAAGCACCATATCGACTCATCAGCCGCAAGGGGGATCAAATGCAGCACAGCCAGAACAAGCCGGCGTTGGAGCTAAACAGGCGCCAATGGGTTGATTTTGCAATATTCCTCAGGTCATCATTCAGTTGCATCTAGAACAGCAAAAACTTTGATTTCAGCGGCACTCGAAGGCTCTTGAGCGGCATGACAGCTTTGCTCACACAGTCACTGACTGTAGCTTCTGTAAGAAGAGGCTGCCACTTGATAGAGAAAGTCGTGGACACTTTCACGAATTATTGGGTCCGCACACCCTTCGCATCCTCGCCCTCGCCTTAGTCACTGTGTGAATACAGCCGTTGCGATGCTTGATACCCCGAGACGTTTGCACAAAGTTTCATCATGGAACATGCAGACGTAGTTCCATTGGCTTTCCATTGCTAGTCACATGCCTTCCACGACTTCCACCGCCCGCTTCGCCCTTTCTAACCTGGCCCCAACCTCTGTGATACCCTCCAGAGCCACCAACCCATCCAGGCCTCTGCCCCACATCCTCTCGACCTCGTCTCTCCGCTCCAGACCACCTAACTCTATGACGCCCTGCATTTCATCCCCTCCTTCAATATTTACCTCCCTATCCGCCTGCATCTCCTTGTTCAGCCTCTCCATGTACGCCCTCGCAGCGGCATCGGGCGCATCTCGCCTCATCTCCGCGACTCTGGTCGTCTCTTGCTCATGCTGCATGTACAGCATCCGCAGCTTCTCCGCTAGTCGTGGATCATGCGCCTCGTAGTTCGTGTCGTCTGCGGCGGGGGAGGTGGGTGAAGGGGGATCTCGGTCGGTGTTTGGGGGTTGCAGTAGAGAAGGGTAGGAGTCGGGATCGAGGCCGTTGATTGAGAGGGAGGGGAGGGCGAGGGCGAGGGTGTCGTTGATGTACTGTATGAATGCCCTGTTAATTCCCCGTTCTTTTAAGTCAAGATAGTTGTGCAATACCGCTTGGACGAGCTCCTCCACCTTGGTTCTCAGGGCATCTTCTTTGCCTTTCGGAGCCGCCGAGGGTGGGAAAGCGCTGTCGAGCTTCTGTTGCGCCGAAGCGCGGATGTTGGTGAGGAGATAGGTCAGGTCCGCAGGGGCTTGAAGCTCGATTTTGCGGTGGTGAGGGTCGTTCATCACGGGCGAGACATCGCCTTTTGGCAATCACGCCTTTTTGATCTCGAGAACCGGGCCACGGCTGATGTATATCGCTATTGCGCAACGTCCTCACAAAAAGCAATATTTACACCAGAAAGGGCTTAGCGTTGCGCGTCTGTTCGCGTACCGCGCCTCAGCCCCGACATCATTGGGCGAACAAGCTTTAGGAGCCCATCTTTCTCCACTTCCGAAATAAGATCAAACGGACCATTATTGAAGGGACGAATGGCACCTTCAATTGTTATTTAAACGCTCTATGGTCGGTCCAGGAAGCCCTAGTCATGATCTTCTATCATCGACAGTTGAGGATCCTTGTTGCGCGAGGCCCAAGGCCTGAATACGATGAAACGATTGAAGGCTCTTTGTATAAAATGGAGACTTTCTCCATGACTACGGACATCCGTATCTTTTGAGTCAAGGTAAGAGGACTGGCAAAGTACAGCCGAGACTTCTCCAGCCAGAAGAGGAGTCCTGTAGGTGGACCTCCTTCCGTCTTTGTGGATTTGAGTAGAAGTCATACGCGAAAGTTACGGAAATGCCTTAATCGACGGACGTAATGAATCTTCACCAGCCGGTCCCCAACAAATACGCCAGTGGAGCATTTTCGACCCGACGACCCTCGACGACGTCTACATCGCCCATAGTGCTCAAAAACAAGTCAACAAGATCTGCTGATTGCCACCCCAGATAATTGTTTTATTCAACCTTCAGCGCAGGACCGAGCTGGTAATTAGGAGTACCCTTCACTTCTGCTCGACATGTTTGAAGCCATCTGATTTTGACGTACAGCTCGTGGACGCTAAGGGGCCAAAAGACAGTAGAAGCCTTCACCTGAATACCATGCTAAAATTGCAATTGAGCGCCTCTGAACTCCTCTACGAGAGTCCTCTACGAGGTGTAGTGTGGATATGACTACAGAGTACAACCTGTTCATGGCCTCCATATACGATATGGCCTTGTCTAATGCTTGACAAACGCTCATATTAGGTACAAGATAACGAAAGCAACGGTGATCTGACCGTCCGCGAATCCTCTACAATCCCGAATTACAAACTTGTTGTATTCAACCATGGCGCTTGTCTCCGTCCTCTTTAGTGTCGGTTCTTTGATTGAGCTCAGTCTTCGGCTTGGTAAGTGTTCGAATGAGGTCGAACAAGCAACTGCCGCTTTCGAGGGTGAAGCCCTTTCTTGCTGCTTGAGACTCAAGGATTGGGTTCGTTGACCAATTCGATAAAGCATCTGCACCGAACGGAGACTACTCAACATACAATTGAATATCCAGAGCTTTCGTGTCAGATTTTAGAGAATTGGCAAATTAGTTTGGAATCTGCAGGTTTGCTATAGGAGACTTGAAGTTGGTCCAACTTTCGTCTGTGTAGTGGACTCGAGCAGGATTCGTACTAGAAATGTGTGAAAACGGACTATTAAGAGGTCAGGGAAGGAGCCGATCCTCGTCTGCTTCCACCAATACAATACGGGCGGGCCAAGTTTCAACATGGTCCCGATCATGACCGAACCCTTCGCACTATTCCGAAAACCACATTACTTACTGTAGCAGATCCCGCATAGTACACTCTGTCGAGAGTCGAATAGCTGTGGCGGGATCCCTCAATTTACGCTTACAACGTCCTGCGATGTACAGTATTTCGGACTCGCAAGTCAGACTACATAACTTAGCGTTGGGGGGTAGGAAGTGTGCAGCCATCTAAGAAGACATCCTCCCAATCGAAAGCTCATCCGCGTATGATTGCATGGAACTATTACTTCCGCAACTTCGGACGCCTTTAGCCACTCAATGGGCTCTACGAGTCGGAGGTCTTCTCGCCGAGGGCCATGCAAGAGAGCTTCTTGACACAATGAGTTGATACGTGTGTGCAGACACTCTTTCGAACCTTGATTTTGAAGTCTCTAAAGCAATGGGATACTGCGAGATTTGATAGGCATCATAAGCCAGCAGCTTGGTATCCCGTTGCGATGAGCTGTGCATTATTGTTTTTCCCAAGCTCACAGCATCCTTCCAATAAGTCAAATTGAGGTCATACCCTCCGTAGAAGGAAAAAGAGTACTTTCGTGCAACGTGACGAATAGATGGCAGAGGGTACTGTCCAATTAGGAGGTTTTCATTCGATTTAATTCGAAGTTTCTCGTATTAGAACGTTGTACCTATAGCTGAGATGACTGCCTCTGCTCGCCTGGTTGGTACTTTCTCGGAGACTTGACGTAGCAGGCCTATGGGGAATATACTCGATGCTGGTATTGTCAACACCTTTAACAACAAGTACCCTGTCACAGTTGTCAGGAATGACTGAACACGTTTTTACAGTATAGACTGACAATTTTAAAGCTTATCAACACATTTTAATACACCACTGTCGTCCAACATCTATGTAATTCCGAGAAGTCAGTCATAATCCTTCACACACTGAATCAGACATCACCAATCACTAACGGTACGCTTATAATGAGAGACAAGACTTAGATCTCCCCTTACTCTTGAACATTGTCGCGAAACTCAGGCAAACGAGACAGTCTTCGGCAAGGTCCTTCGAGATGGCCGACATCATCACAGCCTTTGGGCTAAGTTTCTTGTTATACAAAGAAATAGGTACAACCACGAAAGGGCCAGACCCAGTCTCGCCTGATGTAAACATGCTCTATATGGCCCTCTTCATGGTCTTAGGCTTTGTTGTGGGGGATGTTGGCGGCGTTCTAGCCTCCGAGGTCACCCTTGGGAGAATGCTCTGGCCAGAGCGGTACTACCATACGACATCGCCTTGGAAGCTTTCTGTGATGGGACTCACGATGTCAACGGCAGGGGCATTCCAAGCTGCTGGCAAACGGGCCATGGACCGATTCCTTCATAACGGTCTTTTCAAAGGCGCTAAAGAAGGGGATATGCTAGGCACAGCATTCTTCGAAGATTCCCACACTGGATACAGGGCCTTTGCGAAGCGTGAAGGCCGAGTCGAGCGAACCGTCGCTGAAGATGCCCGTAACAACTTTTGGGCTGCGGTCATTGCTTCCTTGCATCAAGAGAGCCTTGCAACTTCCGGGACAGATGAGAAAGGGGTCTATTCGAGAAAGGGCAAATTTGCAAACCGGAGAGTCTTCCACCTTAAACTCAAGTACGACGAGCTGAGACCCTCCGCGAATGACCCCTATGATGTCAACAAGATTCACATCAAAGCAACCCTTCCCGTCATGCTACTTGGAGCCGTCTTCAGTGAGATAAGCAGTATCTTCATAGGCGCTGCTGCCGCAGTGGTTTGGCACAGTCCCTTTGCAATGGTTTGGTTCGTGCCGCTTTTGCTGAGGCTGCTCGCTATTCGATTTCGTGTCCGTCGTACACCGCTGGTGGCAACAGAGCCGAAGTGTAACGACAACAACAAGTCTCCGATTGAGCATCGTGTCTTCGAGCTTGACGACCATAAGCACGGTTTCGTGCTCATCCAAGCTCCTGAGGCTCTCGGCATTCAGTTCTTCCGCCACTATGGCCACCCGCAGAGATCCAACCTTTCGAGCGACCGATGGAACGAACGTATATCGATGGGTCTAGTTATTGCCGCAGGAGCCTACTTTCCTACCAGCTGGGTGGCCTTCGCATTTGCGCCCAGTGCCATGCGTTGGACTTGGATCTACTACCAACTCTATCTTCTGGTGGCTCTTTTCGTGCTCACGTACTGGGACCTCCTGCTGGTTGGTAGTCTTGAGGAGGATGTCGCTGAGGCACTGCGCTTGGGGAAGGCTGTCCATCTCGGCGACGATGATACTGGACATATTACGATCGGCTTCGAAGAAGTGCAAGCAAGCAGGATCGCCGAAGCGCGAGAAATCATGGAATCGAACAAGCTGGAGATCCTTGGGATAGAGAAGAAGGATGTATAGCTTAGTGACTCGAGGGTGCATGAAACAATGCATGAGCTTTGTGCTTGCTTTGATTATCTTGCAACTGATTGTCGTTTGATTATTTGCGTATATGAAGTGACCTTTGTGCCTTTAACCCTTCAACGTGATCTGGGCCGGGGCAGACGGGCTGCTTCAGGCGAGCTTCTTCTCGTACCCTTCCTTACTTCTAAAACCAACGACAGTCAGCCAATCATGGGCCAGTGTGGGAATGGGTTGATCATAGCTTACGTCATTATCTGAAAAAGTTATGACTGCAGTGGTCGAGATGCCCCTACAATTAGTCATGGTCACTATCATCGAAAGTTGAGAGAGTCCCTCGTCCTCTTGTAGGCTGACAGGAAGGTACAAGTACAAAGAAGCATACCAACCTCAGCGCAAGATGGGTCCGCGTTGCCAGTCAGCGGCTCAATTCACTGCTTTTTGACTTCTCCGAAGACCTTGAAGTTTATCTATCGTGTTGCCCAAGGACGCCAACTCGCCAAAAGACCGGAGAAGCTCTTATCCGAGCCTTCGGCACAATCCAGCTGTCTCTGCTCTCACTCAAACGCCTTTACCCGACATTCGTTTGTGCTGGCAACCACCAGGGTAACTTCTTGCTTCTCAGCACCCATGGCAACATCCTTATCCCTCGGGTCCAATTCAAAGCTTCGGAACTTCTGTAATATCCGCACAACGACGTATCCAGCCTCTAGCAGCGCGAACTCCTCTGAACACACCAGTCAGTGCCACACACGATTACATTCATGGTTACGCACTTGATCGCCACACATAGTTACTGCAAAGGAGCCAAGGAAAAGAGACTTACGCCCTAAGCAGACTCTCGGCCCTCCGTTAAATGGTAGGTATCCCCAACCGATCTTTCTGAGATCCACTGTATTGTCCACATCTGGGTCCCAGCGCTCCGGGCAGAAAAACCCAGCGTCTTCACCATAAAGCTTCTTCAGCCGATGCATTACATAGACCGAGTACCCAAGGGCGTCACCCTTTCTGATCATCAGAGGCTTGGTGCCGTCAGGACCACCTCCTGTTGGCAGCGTGGTAGCCTCCAAGACAGTGCGGGAATTGATCGGCACGGAAGGGTACAGTCGAAGCACTAGAGATGACTATCAGTGAATCTTGCTCAAATGGTCAAGGGGCAACATTATACCCGTAAGTACGGACATACCTTCTTTGAAAACAAGGTTCATGTATCTCATCCTTTTCAAAGAATTTCTGTCTGGCAACATGGACTCCTTACCAACGCCAACGTGGGAACTTATTTCTGCTCGGAGTTTTGCAAGAACATCTGGATGTTGTGCCAGAAGTCGACTGTGCAAATTTAGCAGAAAATTCGACGTATGTTCTCAAGCATGCTGTAACGTACAATGTCCATGTCAAACAGCATGCCGTTGTATCTCGGCCCGCAAGCATGACATTCAACAGTTGATCGCGTAAGACTCTAGGATCGCGGGTTTCCTGGATGAGAGCATCCAGAAGGCTATGTACATCCCCCAGCTTGCCGTCTTGATGTTCTACCGACAGAGCTTCTTGTACCGCTTCATCGATGAATCGATGTACAATCGAGCACTGCTTTCGAAATTCACTCCCACCGATCAACCAATACATATCTCCTAGGCGTCCACGGCGGAACAGAAAATCTTGAGATATTCGAAAGGCCTCTGAAAACTCAGCTTCTCGAGCATCCGCAGCGTTCTGCGCCGAAGCGGAAGTAGCTTGTAAAGAGTTCATTGACTTCCCAAATAGGAGGAAGGTGGTGGTGTCGAACGTGAACTGGAAGAACAGAGGTTGTAAGTCGATGAATTGGTCCGTCGGTATGCAATGAACTAAGTGCTCTGTATGCTGTTCGACCTGTGTAAAAATGTTGGCACGATTGAGTGAGAATAGGGGCCGCAACATATCGCGGGAGTGCTTCCATGGGGCGGCATCTTGCGCGAAAATTCCATATCCTAAAAGGGGAGCGAAGGTGGGTCGGCGCGCACCGAGACCGTATTCTGCCACAGAATGTCAGGCCGTCGTCGAGTGGTTGTCCCTACGTCCCCATAATCGCCTGGGGGGAGTGGAAGCCTAATTTTCTTACCCGAAAATCTGGTTGACAAAATCGACTCAATGTTATCTGGTTCGACGGTATCGATGCCCTTAGCACCAAGGATATGTTGCTCGAAAGTCGGGCCCGTTTGTTCGAAAATTTCAACGAACCACTGCAAGGCTTGTTTTTCTCCGATTTTGCGAAACGCGTCGAATACCAAGTCCAACGCTAGTGGCCATCTATACTGCAACGGTCGCGGAGCGCCACAACCATGACTTGACTCGAAAAGTGTCTCAGCCTTCTCAGTTCATGTTAGTCACGACCACATAATCTTATGGTTATAACTTGCTCGCTTTGTGTTCGCACTATGTAAAATATATAGCACGAGGATTGTCAAAATAGTAATAAGGCCCAGGCTGGAAAATTTAGGTAGGTGAATGGAGGAATAGAGATCCAGTGCCCTGGTATCAGGACTCTTGAGCCATGACGACGGCATACCGATCATTGAGACGCGAAACAATAGCAAGACCTCAGAGGCTCGACTCTCTCAAGTCATACTGACATCCAGGGTGGCAGTCTGGAGCTACTATATAGACGCCTCCTGGGAGTTCTTACGCCGCTTGTCTGAATGCAGCATGCATTTCGAACCTGAATCGAGGGCAGTCCCGCTGCAGATTATTGACGAGTAACGGGCGGACGCATGCCGATTGCCGCTCGTAGCCAGGAGGATTCACCCCTGTTCCTCTTATTGTGCCCGTTGCACATGCATAAGGTAGTCAAAGGATATGCCAATAGGCCCAATAGGGGCACCGCCTGACTCTCCCGGGCCCCCGGTCGCTCCCCCGAAGTCGATCATCCAGTCGTTAAGCGCTGGGGCGCTTTTAAAACACCTTGACCTACTTCAACTAAATTGAACCAGCCAACGATCTGTCTTCACGGTCCACCATCAGTCCATCTCACGAAACGGCAATGTGCATTTTCCAGCGCTACATCAACGGTTGGTTGCCACCTCAGGCATGCTTAGCCATATGCCAAAGTGTTGAACGGACCACGTACCCCTCTGCGGAGATATGTCTGGGCCTCCGAGTTTCTCAAACAGACGCACTTCGTCTCTTTATTAACAAATGCGTCGCTCCTATCTTGTCTTTGCTTTATCATCGCCCAGTCTGGCTTCAACTTTGGATGCATAGAAAATCGCGATTGTGTCCACCAGCGCACGTTATTGTCCCTCCCCTGGTACCTCAGTGCTCGCGATAGGTCTGGTGCATACTGTCTACGCCCCATTCGTGGGTTCACTTTCCTGTTGCCTTTATTTTCTGCCTCGAATAATATTAAGAATGTTTTGGATTTCTTGCTCCAGACACTCATGTTTCTTTATTTCCTTGCATCCCGCGCTATGCTGTAAGTAACCACCGTCATCTTCGCATTGGACTGACACTGATCAGTGCTTCTAGATACTCTTTACTAGTTGTCGTGTAGGCTCGCCTACTGAACCTAGATCCTTCAAGGCCGTCACATACTGTACGGCTTCACTTACTACTTAGCAAAAACCTGAAGTGGACAGTCGACAATAAGATTGGCTAGGATCTGACCGTCAAACGCATCCTTCGGCAACTTTTGGGCTACCCAATTATTGTACTTAGTCATGGATCCTTTTTCCATCCTCGTTGGTGTTGGTACGTTGCTCGAGATGAGTATTCAGCTTGGAAAGTACTTGAAAGACGTCTACGAAGCAGCTGCCTCATTCGAGGGGGATATCGGATCCTTGTTGCGCGAAATTCAGGACTTGGACTCGGTGAATAAATCAATAGAGCATTTACACCGAACGGAAATCGGTCCTCATACTCATGGATATCCAGAACCTCTCCGTCAGGATTTAGAGGTTTGGCAAAATACCGCCAAGACTTTGAAGGACTGCTCCGATACGGTGAAGAGCTTGCAACGCGTGCTGGAAGCAATAACTGGAAAGAACGGGGTCAAGGTGACAGGCTGGCGGGACGGTGTCAAAAAACATTTGAGAAAGCAGGCAAAGGATGGCGAACTCAGCCAGATTCGGGTTAAGATCTCAGTCCACCGAGAAAGCCTAAGCGTGTGGCTGACAGTGCTCAACTTGTACACCCTTTCCATTAGAGAAACAATTACATTCTAACGTGTCATAGGATGTACACACAGAGAGGCTCCAAAGACACTCAAATTTTAGGATTCCAACTGCATAGGCAAATAGCTTCTCTTCAATCAAGACTGCCACTGATCGAGACAGATCCTGTGAGTAAAGAACACTTCTGTCAGAATGCTAAAGACTAACCAATAGAGTTGTATGGATCCTTTCACTCTGCCACAGCGGTAGCATCCACACTCCGTCTAAATAAGCATTTCGATACACCAAAGACAGTCTCCAGTATCTACACGGGCAGAAAGAACTACTTAGATGGGCTCAAGCAAGCATATGATTCTTCCCATTCTTTTTCCGAGGACCCTCCGATCCACAAACGTTTCGTCATATACGGCCTGGGTGGATCCGGCAAGACTCAATTCTGCTGCAAATTCGCTTCGGACAACAAGCAACGGTAATCCTTAGAAGTCCAACAAGTTACGGGCGTTTCTAAATTGTCTAGATTCTGGGCCGTTTTCACCGTTGATGCCAGTTCGCCAGGAAATGCACAACAAAGCTTTATAGCTATTGCCAAAGCTTGTGGAACCGACCCAAATGAACGTGCTGCGAAAAGCTGGCTGTCCAGTAGTGATCGGCCCTGGCTACTACTTATCGACAATGCCGATGATACCAATTTAGAGATCGAGAGATACTTTCCAGATGGCGAACATGGCTTGACGCTTATAACTACACGGAACCCATATGTCAAGATGCATGGAACAATAGGCCGACGTTATTATCACTTCGACAAGCTCGAGGATGATGAGGCTAGTGAACTACTTTTGAAAGCAGCTGACAACCATGAACCTCGCACGTCCAAAATAATGCGAATGGCGTCAGCGATCACCGAAAAGTTGGGAGCCTTGCCTCTTGCACTCATTCATGCAGGCAATGCTATCAAAGCGAAATACTGCGAGCTGAATAACTACATCGCATATTATGAACGAAGCTGGCAATTAATCCGTCAAAGCCAACACTTGGCGGGTCCTGCCGAGGATGATGCAGGATACATGAAGGTCTATGCAAGCTATGAGATTGTATTCCGGGGCCTAGAAGCTATTAATTTGCAGAAATACAGCGACGCAGTACAGCTGCTCAAGCTTTTCTCTTTCCTTCATTATGAACATATCCCTTTCGAAATGTTAACCGCAGCTGTTAAGCATCCGAAGATACAGCGAGAGGCCGATGCTCAAGGGGCAGAACACGTCAACAAAGAAGAGACGAGTTTTCTCCACCTCGTGTCGCAGCTTAGCTCCTGGCCTAAACGTCTTCGGGGCATGGTCGATGTATTTCTCAAGAGACAATTTGAAAATCAGAATCCTGTAATCTTGCCAACTTTCCTTCGAGACGCAGAGCTCTCCGCCTCCTCTGATAACTGCAATGTCCGCCTTCGCGAAGCTTTGCATCTTCTCGCCCAGTTGTCATTGGTGACCTATTATGAGGATTCCGATAGTTATTCGATGCATCCTCTGGTCCACACTTGGGTGCGAGAAAGACCCCAAATGACTCTCCAAGCTCAAGCGGTCTGGTGTGAATCGGCGCTGCACACCCTCTCGCGTTGTATCTTACTCCCACCGTTGAATGAATCGGTCGATCTTCAAGGAAATCTCGCCAGAAAATTACTCCCTCATATGATCTCGGTAGGCAATCTCCAACGCAAAATCGAACAAGACTTTGTGAGTAAACGGTATAAACGCAACAGGCCTTGGCCAGCACTTGAGTCAGGTATCAGCCCATGGAGGGCAATGTTCCTGGCAAAATGTGGCCTTGTTTACTCCGAGTGTGGTGACTTTGCAGAGGCCGAGAATTGTATCAGAAAAGTGATGGTCTTCAATCAGAAATTTCTCGGTCCAAGTCACTCAAGAACAGAAAGAGCTGCGCTTATGGTTTCTGACTGTCTATGGCAGCAGTGTCGAGTGAACGAAGCAGCAGATCTCCAGGAGCAGCTATACCAGGACGACCTGAAAGTCTTGGGCCCCGATCATCCTCGAACGCTTAGACTCATGGATAAACTTGGTGAAAGTCGCCGGCAGCAGGGTCGATTTGCAGAGTCTATAGATCTGCTCACAAAAGCCATGGAAGGGATGAAAACGCAGCTCGCGGATACAGATCCAGCGATATATCATGTTCTGGAGCACCTAGGCACGACACTGCGAGTTTGCTTTTGCTTTGACGATGCCAGGAAGTACCAAGAACAAGCCGTAGCAGGCATGAAGCTCTGTGTAGGAGAGAAAGACATGAGGACCCTCATCGCAGTGGAAGAATTAGCGATTACCTACAAAGAGCTTAGTAATATGCTCATTGAGTCAAACAAAGAGGTTGCTCGGCAGTATCTGGAGGCTGCCCACAGGCACGCAATCTTTGTCGTCGAGCAGCGCAAAAAACAGCTGGGCGACAAGCAGCCGCACACTTGGATGGCGCAAGGGACTCTCGGCCGTGTCAGAGCTGCGATGGGGGACCTTGACGAAGCCGAGAGGCTGTTCAGCTCCATTCTGCCGATGGCTGCTCGCCATCTCGGAGATGACCATCTAGGCGTCTTGAGCCACAAGAACCATTACTCCAAAATCCTTATCCAGCAAAAACGCTATCACAAAGCAGAATCTGTCCTCCTGGATATCTCCAGGCCAGCCAAATACAAGACGGCAACATTTACCGGCGATCACCCGGACAGATGGGACGCATTATGGACCCTAGTAGAATGCTACCAGCAGCAAGGCAACATCGACCGGAGCCTCGCGACCTGCAACGAGCTTTTGGAGGCCGTGAGGGCGATCCGGCGTGGGAAAAGACAGACAGAGACAAGTAGCATGTTGTGGGAAAAGGTGCTAGCCAAAAGAGCTGAGCTGATGGCTATCAAAGACCCGGGTATAGGACTCCAGGTCCGATTTGGCCCTTCACCTGACAACTTAACTGCGCTACACCCTGGTGCGAACACTACGAGCTCGGATACTCAGATTGTCCCTACTCCAAGGGTTGGGAATCTAAGACCACGGCATACTACATGGTAAGCGCGAACTTAGTGGATTCTATCCAGATGACCGCTGTCCTCATATTCAGAGCGAATACTGCCATTGGCTTTGAGACTGGGAGAAAGCTAGCAACGGGCTTTAAGACCACCGCATCTTGACAAGCGCTTGCTCCATTTTAATGGGCCGTGCAGCAGCGTCGTCCCTCTCAGATCCTTCCTTGGAGCCAAGCGAGCTCGGAATTCAATCTGACGTCTCGATATCCGGCCGCCTCGACAGATCGATCGACAATACTGGCGTTGGCTTCGCTGAGGAAATAGCGATATGAACAGCTAACGATATCACTAATGCCGCAAACGCAGCATACCTCACCGAGACCTTGGTGCTAATACTTCGCAACTTATCAAACCCTCGTTTGTCTTTATGTCGGCTGGCATATCTTATAATGATGACGTTGGACCTATCGAACCCAGCATACGGCACACACGGCATGGACGTGCCGACCAATACCTTAAAATGCGCTCTGAACATGATCATGGCACACTGTACCGTCAAACAAAAAGATGAGGGCTTCAATGCCAACGCCTACTATCCTTGTGTGGCGGCGATTGCGTTGAGCGGTTGAAGTGGTCTACCCGTGAGTGGAGGGCCCAACAACGCTTGCAGGCTAGCAAAGCTTGGAATGGATGACGAAACTGCAACATCTTATCATTGAGGACGAGTCTTTCCCGTTTTGATTTTAAGCTCAGCACGATCCTCAGCCTGCATATTATGCTCGACTTGACGACTATGACACATCTGAAACGCAGGTGAACGAATTCCCTACAACTCATCAAAGTTCGTGACGGAGGGCTCTTGGGGGTTTGATTGTTCGAAGTGTCGAGGCATGAACACAGTATGTGTCGAACAAGCATAATCAACATTGCCATTGTCTTGTAGGATGTTCACCTTTAGCTCCAATTCTGTGTCACTTGTGTGCATTCCCCCATATATATACCTGCTCCGTGTCTTCGCATTCTCCTGTCCTCATCCTGCAATGGCGAACCCTACCCCCATCAAGAGTCTTCCTGTGGAGTTGATTACCGAAATTTTCGTATCTCTCGACAGCATCGCTGATGTCACGCATCTCGCAGAGACCTCCACATTCTTTTCCAACATCTGGAAGCTCCATGCCGTCACAATCTGCGGGATTATCTTGCCGCGCAAGGTTCCCTCATACGAAAAAGTCAGCGAGCTTGCCGTCGCTGTCATCCGGCAGAAGATGGGGCGTGGAGGCCCTGCCATCAGCAAAGCAAAGATGACCGTATGGCTCTCTCGGGCGGCCGCGCTCCAGATGCAGAAGTACGAATCAGCTCACGACCGAGTCCCATGCAGCCTTGCTGCATGCTGCTGCGGTCCACGGCTATCATTCGATTCCAGCGACTTCACGCCGAACGGCGTGAAGCTGTGTGCCGACGAACGGAGCAACTTCTCGGACTTCTATTACGAGCTCTGGATGCTGACAACGATGCCACGAGCGTCCGCAACAGCCATCCTTGAGTCCATGCCTCCGTCTCAGCTGAACCCACTGCGAAGGTTCGGCGATTTCAGAGTTATCAATCCGACCGGAATAGGGCGGGTGTCCATGGACGATACTGATGAGTATTGGGACAATGAACTCGATCTACTCTCCCGTTGTTTCGAGGTGCATTTTCGGAGGGCTGTTCTGCCACCTCCGCGATGTTGGCGAACGATATCTGCAGCGTACTAAGGCCATGGACTGTTAGTGGTAGAGATTAGCGAGGTCCCTTACTCAATTCGACTTACTCTCGAAAGCACGAAGCGCCTTTTCAGCCAACGGTGTGTAATCTAATATTGTATCGTGACTCTGCTCGGCTGTCTCAGATGTTCTATGCTACCCATCCCATGATTGTGTGGTTCCAGGAGCCGTGACTTGCACCTGAAGAAATTGCTAATCTGCTGGATCACCGCGGTAGAGATGATGTGTCTGTGAGCAATTCCAATTCAAAAGAAGCCCTCCTGGCAGCGTAGATAGCAAGGACTTCAAAAAAGCGACAAGGGGACATGGCTTTCGCGTTACCCACAGTATGGCTGATGATCCGACCGTAACCCAAGTCGTCTCCTCTCATTCAGAACCCCTCATCCCTCAACCGACGATACTTCCTCCCCTGCCCCTCATGCCCCAATCCTTCCCCTACGAATCCCCTCTCCATGCCCTTCCCAGCCTCCGTGAGCTTGGCCCATTTCCCATTCTTGCTCATCATCAGCGCTTCCCCACAGAGCGGGCATTCATATACCGGCTCATCATCCTCGACACTACTCAGTATACACTTATCCCCAGCGATACGGCAGCAAGGTAAAATCGCCGTGGGTTCTGCATTACGACAGGCGCCGTAGCGAGGGTTGTATAGGGGGCTGAGCTGGGTCTTACTGTGGGGGGAAGAAAGGCGGGACAGGGCCTCTTTGGGGCTCGGCATTTCGTGGTTTGGGGACGGGTTTGGAGGCAAGAGGGAGCCATGGCAAGGATATTATAAGGGTTGAGGGTGGTGAATGGAATTGCGTATAATCCATTGTTCGATGTCGAGTCTGATGCGGGACGTGTAGACATGACAATGCCGTTGTGGACAAGGAGAGACAAAGAAGTTTTGTGTATGTCATTATCCATACCTAGGATATTGTCTTGAAGAATCTACCGTGCAGAGACAACTTTCCCTCAATGGCGGGCGACTATGCGTGCTGCTGATGAACAGGTCCTTATGGATTAAGCCACTCAATGGGAATTTTGAAGGCGTGAACGAGGCCAGAGCGTGGTCTTGCTTTGTTGTCTCCTTTTGTTGCAGATCCTGCTTCGGAATTTCAGACGACGGGCGGAACCTTAGTTGGATTTCCGTGAAATTGTCGCTGAATTGATCATGTGGTGATAGAATTCTCGACATATGGCTGAAATTTCCTTCAATCAAGGACGGGTCGCCTTGAGCAGGCCGTCCAGAACATCAAGTTCAAGATCTCCGTGTAACACTTGTAGCCATAGAGCGTCTGGGATGATTTCCTCAGGAAGTAGTTTCCTCCAATTTGGGCTTGGTTCTGGACGTAACCACATGAAGTCATCAACCCGGTCCCATTGGTTCAGGCGCTCATCATGTGTATGATTGTGTGCCTGTCTCGAATATCAGTCCTATTCGGGAGTGCCCCAACGACGAACTCTCGAGAAGAGAACTGGAGCGCTACTTACAAGGACAGCAGGTAGAGGAGCAAATTTGATGCCGCTGCAGCCCTCGATCATGGGATGGCTGGTGCAATGCAAGTAGACCACACAATTGATACAGTTGTGCAGTCGCACTTGCCCAGACGTGGCGATTAAGACGCAGCCTTCAGACTCTGATAGAAATGTAGATCCACTGATGTGACCGCAAATGATTAGGCTTCGGCGTGCTGCGAGAATGTGAATCTTGGCCAAAGGAATGTCTCTGGTAGCCCTCGCAGAGATATCTATGATGCAGGCTTTGATGTTGGTGATAGAAGCTGGAACTTGAGAGCTAGCATCGGAGGATGCCGCAGGCTCCACATACCATTCCGATCCTCGGGCTGACAGTTCAATAGCGTGAGCGCTTGGAGACTTGCTTGTTGATGGCACGCGATCTAAGTCGAGTTCTCCCATGAGCGTGTCCGCCCGCTTGTTACTCTGGCTCTCACTGGGTTCAGCCGCGGTCATGGAATTGTCATCAAACAGTGGCCGCGTTGAGGTATGCTGATATGCTCCAATGGTAGATTCGGCGTCACTTCCTCTACTGTGAGCAGACGGAGGGTTTGACTTCGCTTTAAATGCAAACTTTCGTTTCGGAGCAACTAGTAATCGAGCCTTCTCGAGGCTTTCGCTCAGAATCTTAATTGCCTATAGTGCCCAAGATATCAGCCAAAGTGGTACGAGCACAGAGACATTGCCACACATTCGAGTAGTGGCGTTGATCGTACGCTGGCAGATGTGACAAGCCATCCTTGACGTCGTTGGAGAGGCGAGCAATTGCTGTTTGGCAATTGTTGAAAGCTTCTGCTCGGTCATTCTCTGTTGTCCCCACGCTTTTAAGCCCGCCAATTTTCTGCTCGATGTCTGTACAGCTCATAGATTTGATCAGCAGGGGATTGCCTGCAAGGCGAAATAAAACAACTAACCAGTCACTTGCTGCTGCAACAACAGAGCGTGAGCTTTCTTGGGATCAACATTCATGATGGCCACGTCTTCTGCTGGCAAATTCAATATATCAGTCTTGCAGCGCAGGCTTTGCGCTTGATGATAGAACTGGACAAGTATGAGACCCCAGGAAAACAAGATGTAGCCTCTATCCTTTGATAGAATGAGTAATTGCGCGGTGTACTTTACGAGCACCATCGAAGTGTAGGTACAATCACAGAATTGATTGGGACAATAAAAAATTGATCACCTTAGCTCTGGGATCAGTACTTAACTTCTGGCTAAGGCCACGAGAAGCATGCGGATGGCCCTGTGGTTGCAGACCAGCAAGGTAAGTAAGCAATGTTGAAGCAGACCTGAGCGAGAAATGCCAAGCCGTCTCTATTTGGGCTGAAATAGACCAGCATCACGTGACCGTGACAGCCTTTGTATCTGTCCGGTTATAGGTGCCCGAATGAAAGCACATACGTATACGCATAGGTAATCAAGCAAATTGTCTCTAATTTTTAGATTTCTAGGCATTCTCCGGTATTATCCATGGTTGAGGGAAAAGCAGCCACTGTTGCGATCCTTTTCCCGACGGCTCGACCTTAGCAGCCTCAGCGGTGGGCAGAGTTGAAGAGCAATGAAATATAATGGGTATAAGTTGCTTTCCTTCACTGGACGTAGACAGCATTGTGGAATGCACCAGCTGAAGCTTTCAAAACACTTGCCAGCTTGTATGGTGTTTGGACAAGGTCTTTACACATTTGATACGACCTGCCTCTCATCTCACCTCGAAAGGTCAGTGATTATGTCAGATCTATTAATTCGGACAGTCCATCGTACGATGTGATTGATATTGTCTCCACATGCACTACAGCGCACAGGTCAACAACCAACAGAGCGTGAAACTTGCTAACCAAGTGGAGCACTTGCCGTTCGAAATGGATGAGAATGAAAACAACATCGAAAAAGAAGCCAGATCGGCGGGTAGAGCACACGGAAGCGAGCATGCTTTCAAGGAAATGGCCATTACAAGATAGCGAGGACGGGAAAATCTCATGGATCTGTATCTAACATTCATGCGTCTGTGGAGGACATTTCGAGCCCGGTACGATCGCTAGCAGCGCGAGGTTTTGTTGTACTATAACATGGTCTGTATGGCTCATGTCTTGTCGGGGTACAAACCTCTTGAGGACTGCCTTCTGCTGACGTGTTACACGCCCACACCGAGCCGGAATCCGGTAGCGGATGGGAGTTCCATTTCAGAACGACTAGAGTCGAGGTACTGTAGATTTTGAAGATTAGCAACGCCCTGCATCAGCTTCTGGTGGACCAATCGCTTTACCTGCACAAGGATTGATACTTAGGACATATGTGATTTGATTCTCTGAAAATGGAAGCCTTTCATCGTTTGAACGTTTTGCCACATCGCAGAGACACAAGCTTTGAAACAGATTGAGATGCGTGTCTCCGTTTGCTCCAAGTGTTGTACAAAGAGCAAGCAGCCGAGATGATGTTCTCAAACCCTAAGTCGACCCCTTAGCGTGCCTTCCGCAATTACGTATAAACGGACCTTGACAAATGGATCACAAAGCTCTTCACCTCACTTCCCTCCCCCACGCTCCTTTACCTCTTCTTGATCTCTACTTGATCTCTACTTCTGATCATTCGTTACGAAGTAGAGACTCATACACTCGTTTCAGTCAACCTGCAGTCACTCGTTAACACATCTACCACGTACTTTTCAAGATGCATCTTTCCAAGCTGATCGTCTTTGGAGGTCTGGCCATATCTGCCGTAGTCGCAGAGTAAGTAGACTCAACCAGGCATCAAAAATTCCTCCGTGCATAACGTACCAGCTTGTGCATCCAAGATCCACTCAGGTTTGGTCGTCCCCTAGACTGACATACCAGCAGGAGCGAGTCGACATGTGGTGGCGCGTTCACTGTCTATGTGACGGTCATGGCATCCCAAGTCACCAAGACAGTCTTTACCACCACTGTTGCACCATCCTTTCCGCTCCTTGGTGCGTCCTCGTCGATTGCTGAACCGAAAATGGAATCGCTTGTGGAGACTTCGCTGGATCCTACTGCCACTTCGACCAGCTTTGAAACCATCACCGACGTTGTGAGCCTCATTACAGCAATGGCTACGCCAGTCAAGACAGATGAAGGTCCGTACTCTTTCGCTGAGCATAGTGGCACCACCATCTGGCTCGGTGGCAAGACCCCTCCTGCATCGGAGTCGATCGTCTACATGACCAAGGCTATCACCGTTGAGCCGGTCCCCACAAGCACTGATGTCTCAAGTGCAGCAGCCTCCACAACCACGAGCTTCAGTACCCTGTCATTGATAACAGTGACATCTGAGACTTTTACTGAGACTGTCACAGAGTCGTCTTCTAGTCCTGTAGCCTCTGCCAAGCCCTTCACTGGCGTCGCCACTTATGGATGGAATTCGACATTGACAACACTGCTCAAGGTTCAAGTCGGCGCGAAGGGTAGCGGTCGCGTTCAACCTACTGGATTTGTTCCAGAATCCCCAGTGGGCACAGAACACGGCAGACCGAGCCCATATGCTACAGGTAGATCTTCAGAATCTTTGGCTGCGAGACAAGTTGGCTCGATCGTTGTCGCAACGATCGAAGGTATCGTCGTGTCCTGGACAAATAGCTACGATGGCCAGCCTGTGACAACACCTACTCCAGTCGCCCAAAGCTCTGCCTCCGTCGTAGAAGCAACTGCACCTAGTAAGTGGTCAGCAATATCCCAGGTACAAATACTGACATTGATAGCTACGCCGACAACAACTCTAGGGGCGTACCCATGGGACTTATCCACCTTTTCAAACCCAGTGCAATCAACCAAGCATGGTGTACCAGTAGCGTCCGCGATGTCTGAGGCATCAACCATGGTTGTTGGACAGACTCCAACATCCACGATTGAGCTGATATCAGCTAGTAAGTCGATCCAAGTGCCTATAGAAGCACCGGTTCTGACATCGAGATCCGTAGCGTCTCCATCGACGACTGTCGCAGTCTACTCCTGGTAAGTAATTTTCGGAGCATCTATTACCCCTTTCTGAGGTCTTCAAGAGGCGTGAAACATGTCTGAGCTGTATCCGCTTCCAAAGCACGCACCTCTGCTCATTGCATTGACTGATTGGATGAATGCTGACTCCGAAACTTACTCAGGGACTTCTCTAGTTCCTGGAAGTTCTCTACTTCAGTGCAGGTAGCGACCAAGCCAGCTGCATCGTCAACATCTACTGAGAAGACTCCTATTCCCACAACGAGCTCATCCATTCCAAGCTTCGATACGCAGCCAGGTGTGCCAATTATGCAGCCAACATCCGTCGCATCTCTTCTGAGTCACGTTCCCGATGGACCTTCCACCACGATCACTCCATTCATGAACACATCCAGCGTATCAAGTACTACGCCAGCACCGACATCGACGTGCACTGATGTAGCTCGGTTCACCATTGGCGTACGTAGCACCGTGCTACTTTGTTTCGACTAGGATACTGACTCGCTGCAGTTCGATGATCTACCACACTTCTCGACCGGTCCCAACAACGTTGATATCCCTCCAATCTTCAATCCATACCGAAAGCTGTACTGGGAGCAACATTTTGGCTATGTGCCACCACCCACTGATCCCTTTCCACCTATTTCTCCACCTCAGCTTGCAGTATATCGTGTCGACAACAACACGAACGTTGACGGATCTCCTGATGCTGGTGACGAATCAATCGGAGAATTTGGCGCCGGTCCTCGATCATCCGAGAGCGCATATTGGATCGATGCATATTCAGCATATCTGGGGTGCAGCAACGCTGGACCGGGCGACTGCACCATCACTATCAATGGCTATGACGCCGTCTCTTCAACTCGCGCCGTCTTTCAGACTGTCACGCAGCCGCCATGCCACGGATTGAAGAATTGCACCCTTGCTTTAGTAGAGTTCTCCGCTGGCTTTCGTAACCTCTCTGGCATCCAGATTCTGGCGGCAGTCAACGATCGACCAGTCACTTGGTACATGGACGACATTCAGCTGGGCTGGAGCAACAACACCTGCGCGGCAGCGACTGAGCGCGCGTCCGCGGAGTAGTCAACAGTAAGTTGCGAGTATCAGCTAGCATTTTCGCTAGCCACACGAAGAATGAGCGTCAGTTATCCGAATAGTCAATTCGGATCGTTGTGGCTCTTCTTGTTGTATGGCATTGGCGAGTCACCTAATAGTTCTGCTAAGCTTCTACTAAACTGAAGTCAAGATTAAATCTGTGCTTCAACCTGCTACGCTTCGGCGACGTGAGGTTGTTCTGGCTGTGGCGTTGTGGCACCAACGTGGCGTCACGCATGGTCGCTTAAAGTATGCGTTCTTGAAACCTCCCCGCTCGAAACGACCGCTCTCTCGCATTGGCTGTTGTTTCAGTCGCCGTGCTTGCATATCCGTCGCCGTATGATCGTACATGCGCTCCAAGCGATACATGCGCCGGCACCAACAGCTCGGACCGGCATCCACTCAGCAGGAATCCTCGCACCTCCACACCTAAAGCCTAAAGCCTAGTCCCTGGGCATCGCCTTCGAGAAGAGCTTGTGAACTCTCCTGCATATCGAGAGCATACTTCTCGACGATATATGCGCAAATCGCGTAAGTCAGTGTTGCTAATCCTGTCTCAGGGGAGAATCTACAATCATGGGGGCCGCGGTGGATCCTGACGACATATGCTTTTGATATCTCTTTACATCTTGTGGCCCATCCGCCTGAGCTGTTGATTCTCCTTTGCTCCCACAGTCTCTTCCGTATTCCGTCTCTCTCTGGATACCCCTTCGTTCTTTTCTTTATTCTACTCATCAGTCATGATTCCCCTGAATTTGCGCATGCTGCTCGTTGGGATCAGCCTACCTTTTCACTCTTTGGCAGCGCCGAACCAAAATAGTGGGAATGGGTATGTCCACAGCGAACAAGGGACGAGTCATTCATCATATCGACTCGCGCCACTCTTACCCATGAGGACGAGTCAGGCATCGGACTTACATGGATCCTCAGGCTCTGCGACTCTAGAAACTTACCCAACGTCGACCGATGGGTACGACCGAGCAACTTTAATAGGAACGGCTTCCGGCACGGGTGACGCTTCCATGCCCAAATCTGGCCTGTATCCTCTCTATAATAGTACTTCACAGTATGGATCCCTAGAGACTTTGGGATCTGCACAACAGACTACAGCATATCCCATACAATCAAACCAAGCATGCCCACAAGGTTCGACAAGTACCCAGACGGTCACCACGGTTATGACAGATACGCAGACAGTAATGACGGTTGTTACGAGCACTCAAATGATTACCAGTACGACAACGGCGACTATCACGGCCTACATTACAGCCACAGTCACATCCACGATGAACCAGGCCTCAGGAGGCTCTGGACCAATATCGGATATTGCACCGATATCTACCGGAGCGAATGGCGCTTCATATTTCAACATTGGGAATCAGCCAAACACTGCTCAAGGCAGTGTTGGTCAGTCGATTCCAGGGGCCAGCATTCCATATAATACAGGTGGACAACCGATCTACGGTCAACACGGGACCGGCAACGCATTTGGCACGCCTTTCCCTACCGGCAGCGTTGGCCAGTCGATCCCAGGAGCCAGTATTCCTCACAATACAGGTGGCCAACCGGTCTACGGTCAATCCGGGACTGGCAATGCATTTGGCACACCTCCCCAAACCGGCAGCGTTGGTCAGTCGATCCCAGGAGCCAGTATTCCATACAACACAGGTGGCCAACCGATCTACAGTCCACACAGGACCGGTAACGCATTTGGCACGCCTATCCCAACCGGCAGTCCGGGCCAGTCGAGCGCTGCTGTCTCCTACAATTCCAATGCAAACCTGCCCACACTACTTCCTGTCCGACCTCCGTATCCAATCAATAGCGGTTCTTCGTACGTGCCTGCTGGCAGCGTAGTCTCTCCAGCGCCTTGTTCCATAGCTGCAACGAGCAGCGCAATAAACGCACCGTCTCCGATATCGAGTCCTCCGCAGCCAATTAATCCGCCATACTCCATCACCACCAACTCCCCACCCCAGCCCACCAGCACAGGCATCATCAGCTACCCCAACCCAGGCCCAAACACCACTTCCCCAGCCGCCATCACCACCACGACCCCG
>JAABUS010000592.1_pt1 | contig 90703 bp, 81 predicted proteins | sample 5560161 | NCBI WGS metagenome assembly JAABUS01 (sample SAMN10711885, study PRJNA513376) | rock metagenome | isolation source: Antarctica rocks | place: Antarctica: Victoria Land, Trio Nunatak nord | collected 2016-01-04
TAAAAATCATCTGCATTGATCACGCAAAACGGTTCTTTCACTTGGTTCCTGGCTTCCAAAACGGCATGTGCCGTTCCCCAAGGTTTGGCACGTTCGATTTCCTGGTCAATGCCATAAGGTTTGAGGTTAAAAGTCTGGAAAACGTATTCTGTTTCGATCTTACCGTTCAGTTTTGGTTCAAATTTCGATTTAAAGCTGTCCACAAATTCTTCGCGGATGATAAAACTGATCTTTCCAAACCCTGCTTTGATGGCATCATAAATGGAATAATCAATGATGGTTTCTCCATTCGGGCCAAAGCCGTCCACTTGTTTCATACTTCCGTAACGGCTGGCCATTCCGGCCGCCAATATCAATAAAGTTGGTTTCATTCTTTTTGTGATTATTTGATAATGTTAATATATAAATGCTTCTTTTTCGTTAATAAAACAATAAAGTTTCATGAAGTGATGTTTTCACCGATCATTTTTTCAAACTCCCGTGGTTGGCTTCCCACAATTCTATTTTGTTTCCTTCGGGATCAATAATATGGGCGAACTTTCCGTAAGGATAAACCTCGATTTCCCAACCACCAAAACACCTTCTTCCTTTAAAAGCGGCAATAAAGCTTCCAGGTTTTCCACCCTGAAATTCAGCATAAATTTTTTGGAGAAGGTTCAAAGCAAGCTGTTTTTTCAGGAAAAGCAGATCAAAAGGAAAACTGTTTCTGATCCTGATGAGGTAAATCCCTGGTTTCGAAATTAGTTCTTTAAGCATCAGTATTGAATCCTAAATGCTGCTGCTGCCATTGCCTGATTGCTTCGGGGTCTTTGCATTTAAAAAAAATCCTGCCGATGCCTGTAACTCTTTTCATGTGCTAAAAACAGTATGCTTTATTTAAAATATTTAAAATCCTGCCCGTCTTGGATGTTCAGTAAACTTTGGTAAATCAGCGTGATCACGTTGTCCACATCTTCTTTGTGCACCATTTCTACAGTGGTGTGCATGTAGCGCAAGGGCAAAGAAATCAAAGCAGACGGAACACCGGCGTTGGAATACGCAAAAGCATCCGTATCGGTTCCGGTAGAACGGGAAGATGCCTGGCGCTGGAACGGGATATTGTTTTTTTCAGCCGTTTCCACCAGCAGTTTGTTTACGTTACGCTGCACAGCTGGCGCGTAAGAAACAACCGGACCGCGGCCGCAAGCCAAATCACCTTGAGTAACCTTGTTGATCATCGGCGTTTGCGTATCGTGCGTTACATCAGTGATGATGGCTACATCAGGCTCAATGTATTCAGCAATCATGGCAGCGCCTTCCAGGCCGATTTCTTCCTGTACGGAATTCACGATGTATAAACCAAAAGGTAAAACAACGTTGTTTTCTTTTAATAAACGGGCAACTTCGGCAATCATAAAACCACCGATGCGGTTGTCCAACGCACGGCCAACATAATAGCGGTCGTTCAGTACCATAAACTCGTCTTCATAGGTGATGACACAACCGACGTGGACGCCTAATTTTTCCACTTCTTCTTTGGTGATGCAGCCGCAGTCCAGGCAAATGTTTTTCAAAGTTGGCGCTTCCTCTTTCTCCACACCACCACTGCGGGTATGGATGGCAGGCCAGCCGAATACTGCTTTTACCACCCCTTTTTCAGTATAAATGTTTACGCGTTTGGAAGGGGCGATCTGATGGTCGGAACCGCCGTTGCGGATAACATAAATCAAACCATCGCTGGTAATGTAATTGACGAACCAGGAAATTTCATCCGCATGTGCTTCTATTACAACCCGATATTCAGCATCCGGGTTGATGATACCAACTGCCGACCCATAATTATCTACATAATGCGTGTCAATATAAGGCTTCAAATATTCCAGCCACATTTTCTGGCCTTCTGCTTCAAAACCCGTAGGCGAAGAATTGTTGATGTATTTCTCTAAAAAAGAAAGGGATTCGGGCGTTACAACGGGTACGTGTACTTTTTCGGGTTTCTCGGTATTTTCGGACATGTTTTCTATTCGGTACTTTTTAAATTGCTTGTTAAAAAGCAAATATAACAAAGCAACTAAAATGCGCCGAAAATGTTTACCTCACCCCGGCCCTCTCCTTGAGGAGAGGGAGGCATAAAGGCTACTTGCTGGGTTTTCATTCCCTCTCTTTTGGAGAGGGATTTAGGGTGAGGCTTTTGGAGAGGGCCGGGGTGAGGCTTTTTAAAAAGGTTTTGGGTGAGGCCATGCTTCTTTTACCGGTATAAAATCTTCAAAGAATTTTCTTCATCACCACAAACTTATGCCCGTCCTGCTGCCAGCTTTCCCCCGAAACCTCCAAACCAAAAGCCTGGTAAAAAGGCGCCGCACTTAAACGCGCATTGCACCAAACCATTTCCATCTTTTCTGCGGAGGCAAGACTTAGAACAAATTGCATCATCTGTTTGCCATAACCTTTTCCCTGCTGATTGGCCAACGTTGCCAGCTTGCGGAACTGCAAAGCATTATCTTTAACAAAAAGCGATACCACAACCGTCAGTTCATCCGCAACAAACAACCCGAAATGCCGGCCTTGTCCATCATCTGCCAGTTTAACTTTTTCTATCGTAAATTCAGGGTACATTACTTTTTGGCGGAGCGGCCAGGTTTGTTCGGCATTGATGGGTTTGATGGTGATGGACATTGGATGGGCTATTAATTGGATGGGCTATTAGCTGTCAGCAATCAGCTTTCAGATTAATTATAATTGAAAGAATGTTTTGTTCTCCATATAGATATTTTCCATCTTTCGGCTAATTTTACCTGCAAGGTATCCTTCTTAGTCGAAGCCGTCTGTTTTCTGCTGAGAGCTAAAAGCTGATTGCTGACAGCTTCTTCAAACCGAATAACCTTTTAACAACTCCCGGTACTGGTTCAGGACAGTTGATTTGGAGATGAAACCCACAAACTTTTCACCTTCCACTATCGGTAAATCCCAGGTGTTGGTATCGTCAAACTTGCGGATGATGCTGCGCATGTCATCTTCCAATGCTACCGTTGCGGGCGGCGCTTTCATTACTTTTTCCACGTCCAACTCCTTATACATTTCCTGGTTAAACATCACCGGGCGGATGTCGTCCAGCGTAATGATACCTACCAAAGTCCCGTCGTTTTCCAGCACGGCGATGAAATTACGATGGCCTTTCCGCACAAGGTCCAACAGCTCTGCAAAAGAAGCATGCACATCAATGGTTTGGATGTTTTTTTCGATCAGGTCCGGCGTGTGGAGCAGCGAAAGCAGGTTGCGGTCGTGTTCATGGGTGAAGATCTGGCCTTCATCCGCCAGCTTTTGCAGATCGGGCGAAATGGGCGAAAACCACTTGACAATGACAAAGGAAATCACCGAAACCAGCATCAGCGGGATAAACAGGTCATAACCGGAACTGGCTTCGGCGATCAGGAAAATAGCAGTCAAAGGTGCATACATCACGCCGCTCATCACACCGGCCATCCCAACAATCAATAAGTTGTTGACCGGCACGTTCGGGAAACCCAATTGCACATAAACCGAGGCCAGGAAAAAGCCGAGCGTGCCGCCGCAAACCAGCGAAGGCGCAAAGTTACCGCCTACACCGCCGCTGTAAATGGTAATGGAAGTGGCAAAGGCCTTAAACACACAAACACAGCCCAGGAACAAGAGGATAAACCAGGAATGATAAGGGAAATATTTTAAAAAGCTCACCGATATAACGGCTTGTACTTGCCCGTTTGCCAGGCTTTTCACGGATTGGTAGCCTTCACCAAAAAGCGGCGGCAGCAACACACAAAGTACCGAAAGCATTACACCGCCGATAACCGCTTTTTGGATGCGGTTCCTTTTTAAGTTCTTGAAAAAATGTTCCACCTGCTGCGAGATCACCACAAAATAACGGGCATACAAGCCGCTGAAAATACCCAGGATGATGTAATAAGGAATGTTCCTGTAATCAAAAGCATGACGGGCGTGAAACTGGAACAGCGTTTCTTCATTCAAAATGATCTTGGAAAGCAAACTCCCACAAACCGCCGCCACCACCAAAGGCACAAAATCAGTGAACACCACCCCAGTCAGCAAGATCTCAAAGGCAAACATGATCCCGGCAATGGGCGCATTAAAAGCAGCCGCAATACCAGCCGAAGCGCCGGCGGCCAGCAATAGCGTACGTTCGCGGTAATCTAACTTGTACGTTCTGGCAAAGTTGGAACCAATGGCCGAACCGGTTACCGCAATCGGGCTTTCCAACCCGGCCGAACCACCAAAACCAACCGTTAAAGCGCTTTGCACTATTTGCGAATACATTTTGGTGGAGGAAACCAAGCTGGAATTTTGCGCGATCTCATACAAAATAGCAGGCACGCCTTTCCGTTTTTCGCCGTTGAAAAAAGTGATTGCGGTGATGGTAGTTAGCACAATGCCCAGCACCGGGAAGAGCATGTAATAAATGATCTGCTCTTCAAAATGCACTTTATTGTTGATGAGGTATTCGATGTAATGCACCAGCATTTTGAGCAACACGCCCGCCAGCCCGGAAGTCAACCCGACCAACACCCCGGAAAGCAATAAAAACTGACTTCGGGAAACGTTATTATGGATCCAAGTGAGGATGACTTCGTAGCTTTTGGCTTTGAGGATGCTGTTCTTTTTAAGGCTTTTTAATAGCTGGCTGAACTGGACGTACTTCTTTTTCCTGCTGAAATGGGTCAACTTAAAGTGGTGTTGGTTGGGCAAAAATAGGGAAAATAAAAAAGGCGAGTTGCCCCGCCTTAAATGTTTTCACAACGGAATAATCCTTATTGTGATTTGCTTTCATTTCAAAGAAAACATTTTTATCTTACAAAACCAAAAAAATTCAAAACTCAATGTTTCGAAAAGTATAATTAAAGCCTAAATCTTCAAACATCATCACTATGTCCGAACAAAAAAGTTGGTTTGCCTAATTTAGGCAAACCAACTGAAAAGCAAATCACAATCCATACCACTAAAAAATAAAAATATTTATCAGTGCTATAAATTATGGAGAAAAGTGATTGTAATTCTAATAATTAATGAGATTATTGAATTTTTAACTTCATGTTTCAATGATCTAAAAATATATTTGTTCAGACTTTTCTATCGCAAATATATTATATTCTATTTAATTGTGGTATGGCATTCCATAAAATAGTTAACTTTATAATAAAATAAATTATAATATGATTTTAGGACTTGACTTAGGTACTAACTCTATTGGATGGGCACTGATAGAGATTGACGAAAATGGATTACCCTTACGCATTATTGCAATGGGTTCTCGAATAATACCATTATCTTCTGATGATAGAGACCAATTCCAAAAAGGTCAAGCTATTTCTAAAAACCAAGACAGAACCAAAACCCGCACTCAACGAAAAGGATATGATAGAAAGCAACTAAAGAAAAACGATTTAAAAAAGATTTTAAAAGAGCTTAACATTTTTCCTTCTGAAGAATTATTGCGATTACCTAGCCTGGATTTATGGAGATTAAGGAATGACGCTGTTTCTGACGAGAAAAACATTTCCGCAGAACAATTGGGAAGAATATTTTATATGCTCAATCAAAAAAGAGGATATAGATCGGCAAGAAGCGAAGCTAATCAAGATAAAAAAGATACTGACTATGTAGCAGAGGTCAAAGGAAGATACGCACAACTTAAAGAAAAAAATCAAACTTTAGGACAGTATTTTTACGATGAGCTGTTTATTTCGGATCAAAATAATTCTTACTTCCGAATAAAAGAAAAAGTATATCCCAGAGAGGCGTACATAGAAGAATTTGATTCAATTATAAACACTCAAAAAAGCAAACACGATTTCCTTACAGATGAAGTGATAGAAAAGCTGAAGAATGAAATTATTTATTATCAGCGTCAATTAAAATCTCAAAAAGGACTAGTAAGTGTCTGCGAATTTGAAGGTTTTGAAAAAGCATATATTGATAAGGAAACTCAAAAAGAAAAAACCACTTTTACAGGCCCAAGAGTTGCACCTAAAACATCACCTTTATTCCAGTTTTGTAAAATTTGGGAAGTAGTAAATAACATTTCTCTAAAAACAAAAAATCCAGAGGGCTCAAAATACAAATGGGCCGATAGGATACCAACGCCAATAGAAAAGCAAGAAATAGTAGAATATCTTACTGCAAATGCTAATCTTAGTTATGCAGATTTACTAAAAATTCTTAATCTGAAAAAAGATAATGTTTACGCTAATAAACAAATTTTAAAAGGAATTCAAGGTAATATTACCTATACTGAAATTCATAAAATTTTAGGTGATAGTCCTTATTTACAATTCAACTTAAGCGTTATTCCTTCCAAACACAATGCTATTTTAGTTGATAAAAAAACAGGCGAGATATTAGAAGAAAGAGAAGCTTTACAATTAAATGCTGATTTAGAACAAGAGCCTTTTTATCAGTTATGGCATACTATCTACTCTATCAAAGATTTAGATGAATGCAAAAATGCTTTAATAAAACGCTTTGGATTTGAAGCAGATATTGCTGATAAGCTTTCAAGATTAGACTTTAATAAACAAGCATTTGGAAACAAATCGAATAAGGCAATGCGAAAAATTTTGCCATATTTAATGCAAGGCTTTGATTATTCACAAGCATGTAGTTTTGCAGGATATAATCATTCAAATAGTTTAACTAAAGAAGAGCGAGAAAACCAGATAGTTGACGATAAATTAGAGCTTTTACAAAAAAACAGCCTCCGTCAACCTGTTGTAGAAAAAATTCTCAACCAAATGATAAACGTAGTTAATGCTATTTTAGAGAAATACGGAAAGCCAGAAGAAATAAGAATTGAATTGGCTCGCGAACTTAAACAAAGCAAAGATGAGCGTAATGATGCTGATGTTTATAACACCAACAATAAAAAACTAAATGATGAAATAGGATTTAGGCTTACGGGATTGGGCTTACCTGCTACCAAAAGGTATATTCAGAAATATAAATTCATTTTCCCTACTAGTGATAAAAAGCTTAAAGATGCACAAGTTACTAACCAATGTATTTACTGCGGTAATGCTTTTAGCCTATCTGAAGCATTAAGTGGAGATAATTTTGATGTTGACCATATTGTGCCTAAAGCATTGCTGTTTGACGATTCACAAACCAATAAGGTATTAGTACATAGAAGTTGTAATGCTACGAAAACTAACCAGACAGCTTACGATTATATTTCAAATAAAGGAGAAGAAGAATTGCGCTTGTATTTGAAGAGAGTTGATGAATGGTTTAAACGAGGTATTCTTTCTTACGGTAAAATGCAACGTTTAAAAGTTTCTTTTAAGGAATATACAGAGCGAAAGAAACTTAAAAAAGAAACCGAAGCAGATAAAAAATTATGGGAAAGTTTTATTGATCGCCAGTTAAGGGAAACGCAATATATTACCCGAAAATCAAAAGAAATATTGCAACAAGTTTGTAATAATGTTACAGCTACCGAAGGCACAGTAACTGCAAAACTTCGAGAACTTTGGGGTTGGGATGACATTTTAATGAATTTGCAAATTTCCAAGTACAAAGAATTAGGGCAAACGGTAATAAAAGAATGGACTAGCGAACACGGCAAAAAAATACATCAAAAAGAAGAAATTGAAAATTGGGGCAAACGAGATGACCATCGCCACCATGCTATTGATGCCTTAGTTATTGCTTGTACTAAACAAGGATTTATACAGAGAATAAACACTCTTAGCTCAAGTGAGACTAAAGATGAAATGATTAAAGAAATTGATAAGGCGAAAATAAAATTTGGAAAAAATTATGATGAAAAAATATTAAATGAAAAAAATTTATTAGTAAAAAATCATCGAGAAAAAAATAATATCCTCAATAGCTATTTGATTTCACAAAGGCCAGATAATTTTACTACAAATTACGTAGAACAAGAAACCGATAAAATATTAATATCGTTTAAAGCAGGAAAAAAAGTAGCGACTAATGGAGTTAGAAAGGTAAAAATAAACGGTAAGAAAAAAATAGTACAATCTGATATTATTGTACCTCGTGGTGCTTTACATGAACAATTTGTATATGGCAAAATAAAAACTATTGCAAAAGATTTCAAGACAAATTCATATGTAAAATTTCCTGTAAAATACTTATTTGAAAACCTTGATTTAATAGTTAACAAAAAAATAAAAGCCTTAATAACGGAAAGACTAATTGAGCACAATAATAATGTAATCGATGCTATCAAATCTTTAAAGTTATCGCCAATATATATTGACAAGAATAATACGCAAGTATTAGATGCAGCATACTGTTATAAAGATGAATTTGTAATTAAGTACAAAATTTCGGATCTAAAAAAAGATGATCTAAAATATATAGTTGATGAAAAAGTTAAACAATTGGTAAAGGCAAGGTTAGAAGATCATAATTACAAAGAAAAAGAAGCTTTTAAGGATGTGCTATGGTTTAATGAAGCCAAACAAATTCCCATACTTACGGTAAGGTGCTTTACAGGCCTTTCGGCGGTTGAAGCGATTAAGAAAGATGAGAATGAAAAAGAAATCGGCTTTGCAAAAACAGGTAACAATCATCACATAGCTATCTATCAAGATGCTGAAAGAAAATTTATTCAACATATCTGTACTTTCTGGCATGCTGTAGAACGAAAAAAATATAAGATCCCATACATTATTAATAACACGAACGTGCTTTGGAGCGAGTTATTAAATAAAGACTTACCACAGAATTTTTTGGATAAACTCCCTGCTGATAATTTGGAATTACAATATAGTTTGCAGCAAAATGAGATGTTTATTTTAGGATTATCAGATGAAACATTTAAAGAAGCGCTGGAAAAAAATGATAGATCATTGTTAAGCAAACACTTATATTTAGTTTGGAGTATATCTGATACTGATTATTGGTTTAGACATCATTTAGAAACTAAAAACTCCGAATTAAAAAATATAATGAGTGCAAAGGAAAGTAATAGATATTATAGATTTAAAAGTATAGGTGCATTAAATAAAATTAATCCTGTTAAAGTTCGACTAAACCATTTGGGCGAGATAACAAAAGTTGGAGAATAATAACATTACCTTACCATGTTAAATACAGTTTTAAAGTCCAGTTATTATATCTTCTGATATAGTTATTATAAGCTTAGATGATCAAACGCACCCTCCATTTTAGTAACCCAGCCTACCTCAGCTTAAAAGAAAGCCAGTTACAAATAGACCTGCCGCATTTAAAAGTTTTAGGGGAGAAAGAATCAAAAAAAACAGTACCAATTGAAGATATCGGGATTGTTATTTTGGATCATCAGCAGATTACCATTACACACGGTTGTATGGCTGCTTTGCTGGAAAACAATGCAGCCATTATTACTTGCAACCATACGCACCATCCAACCGGGATGATGCTGCCGATAGACGGGCACGATATACAAAGCGAACGTTTCCGCTATCAGATAGATGCCTCGCAACCTTTAAAAAAGCAGCTTTGGCAGCAAACCATACAAGCTAAAATACTGAACCAGGCTGCGGTACTGGCAGAACGTAGCTTGGAGCATGAGAATATGTTGTATTGGGCAAAGTCGGTAAAATCCGGCGACCCGGACAATTATGAAGGCCGTGCTGCAGCATATTACTGGAAGAACGTGTTCCCGAAGAAAATAGAATTCTTCCGTGGCCGGGAAGGTGATCCGCCAAACAATCTTTTAAATTATGGTTATGCCATTTTGCGCGCTATTGTGGCCCGTGGCCTGGTTTGTTCCGGCCTGCTCCCTACATTGGGCATCCACCATCGAAACAAATACAATGCGTATTGCCTGGCAGATGATATTATGGAACCTTACCGGCCTTATGTGGATAAGATCGTTTTAAAGATCATTGACAATGGGGAGAACTTTTTGGAACTGGGCACTTCTATTAAAACACAATTGTTGGGCATTGCAACCGTTGACGTGGAATTTGAAAAAGGCCGCAGCCCGTTAATGGTTGGCCTGCAAAACACTACGGCTTCGCTTGCTAAATGTTATGAAGGCACTGTCAGGAAGATCACTTATCCAGTCATGCGAAACTTTGATGCAAAGCGCAATTATAAAACCCTACAGGACGATGCACTGGATAAAGCTGCCGAAACCGGAGCAGGATATGATACAACAGCAACTGATAAAGATTTATCTTTTTAAATGAATGCGTTTAAATGAATACCGGATTTTGTGGGTATTAGTATTGTTTGACTTGCCAACAGAAACTAAAAAGGAAAGACAGGTGGCAGCCCGCTTTCGTAAGGATATTATGAAAGACGGATTTGCCATGTTCCAGTTTTCTATTTACCTGCGCCATTGCAGCAGCCGTGAAAATGCAGATGTACACATTAAGCGGGTAAAAAAAGCATTGCCTGTTAAAGGGCACATCGGAATCATCACGATAACCGACAAGCAGTTCGGGATGATGGAACTGTTTTACGGAAAAGAACAAAAAGCCTTGCCAAATACGCCGCAGCAATTGGAATTGTTTTAAAGGCCGTTTAAATTTTTATTGAGGAAAACGGCAATGCTTCTTTTAGCACTAAAAAACTGGTGTTTGTGTTTTTTTAGTATCAGCCAAGGCATGTCAATTATCAATTATATAAAAAATACAGAAAGCATTATGATTTTTATGCGGTAAAAGAAGCATGAAGAACAGGTTGAAGATCACCATAGAAAAACAAATCAACCAAAATAAAAAAACCGGAAGCCAAAGCATCCGGTTTTTTTAAATCCTGATTTTTGAAATAAGTATCTGATATTTACCTTCTTAAGCCCTGATATGTTGTGGTAAATATCAGTATTTCAAAGAATGAAAGCAAATCACAACGAAAAAGGATTGGCTTTAGCAACTGAATAGTTGTGGTAAATATCAGTATTTCAAAGAATGAAAGCAAATCACAACGACGCCACCGCCGCTAAAAACCAGTTAGATGTTGTGGTAAATATCAGTATTTCAAAGAATGAAAGCAAATCACAACGAGATGTTGATCTGTTACCAACAAAAGTACGTTGTGGTAAATATCAGTATTTCAAAGAATGAAAGCAAATCACAACGGAATACCAGGGTTAACCAGATAGTGTTTTGTTGTGGTAAATATCAGTATTTCAAAGAATGAAAGCAAATCACAACGCTGTAACCGTTGTTATCAGCATTTATTTGTTGTGGTAAATATCAGTATTTCAAAGAATGAAAGCAAATCACAACAGTTCCTGTAAGGCTATTTGTACTAAAATGTTGTGGTAAATATCAGTATTTCAAAGAATGAAAGCAAATCACAACCGCAAATTGCCAATGACTATTATATAACAGTTGTGGTAAATATCAGTATTTCAAAGAATGAAAGCAAATCACAACCCTTGAACCGTCATCATATCAAACAAAATAGTTGTGGTAAATATCAGTATTTCAAAGAATGAAAGCAAATCACAACCCTGTTGTTGTGGAATATCATTTAACGGCTGTTGTGGTAAATATCAGTATTTCAAAGAATGAAAGCAAATCACAACTCAAAGCGATTGCTGTTAAAACCGGCAACAGTTGTGGTAAATATCAGTATTTCAAAGAATGAAAGCAAATCACAACTTAATTACATTTAATGAATTGTGTAGATTGGTTGTGGTAAATATCAGTATTTCAAAGAATGAAAGCAAATCACAACAGTACGCTACCATTATTACCAATTCTGCCGTTGTGGTAAATATCAGTATTTCAAAGAATGAAAGCAAATCACAACTTTGTGTTAGTTTAATTATATCGAAATATTGTTGTGGTAAATATCAGTATTTCAAAGAATGAAAGCAAATCACAACTATAAATGAGCTTTTTCATTTGTGCTTTTGTTGTGGTAAATATCAGTATTTCAAAGAATGAAAGCAAATCACAACGGCTGCTTAGATTTTGATACCAACACCGGCAACAATCCTTTCGTACTTACAAGTTTAACTTCCTCAAAAAACTCCATACTTCTTTTACCAACTATAAATTAGTGTTATTTTAATCCATCAAAAACTCTAATTTCTTGGATCGGGCTTTGATTTTAACTGGTATTCTTTTGGTGGTTCTGCGCCCAATAGGTTTTTCACAAAATAATCCCAGCGGCGGCGCATCATGTAGGGCGAATAAATCCCATAACCATGTGCACTGTTCGGAAATATGACCAGGTCATAATCTTTATTGGCCTTTTCCAAAGCTTCCACCACCAGCAACGTATTTTGCGGAGGGACATTGTTGTCCATCATCCCATGGGCAAGCATCAGTTTGCCTTTCAGGTTTTTAGCGTAGTTTTCGTTGGCATGTGCTTCATAATCAGACATTTTAACCAAGCCGTCGTACCGTTCGCCCCAGTCGTCCTCGTAATTACGGTTATCGTGGTTGCCGGATTCTGAAATGCCTACTTTAAAAAAATCCGGATAACGGAACATGGCTGTTGCCGTGGCAAAACCACCGCCGGAATGGCCCCAAATGCCTACGCGGCCGGTATCGATATAAGCATATTTTTGTGCCAGTTGCCGGATGCCGGTCACTTGGTCGGGCAGTGTGTTTTCAGACATGTTGCCATAGCTCATATCATGGAAACTCTTGGAACGCAAAGGATTGCTCGTGCCTTCTATTTCTACTACCACAAAACCTAATTCGGCCAGTGTCTGGTTATCACCTCTGGAAACTGCGAAAGACCAACTGCCGACACTCCCGCCCTGCGGGCCGGGATAAATATAATCCACCACCGGATACTTCTTTTGTGCATCTAAATTTGTTGGCGTAAACATTAACCCGTACAAATCCGTCTTGCCATCGTGCGCTTTTATGGTGATCGGGACCGGCGGGTGCCAACCGGTTGCAACAAGCCGGGAAATGTCTGTTTTTTCCAAATTGACCAGCAGCTTTCCGTTCAGGTCTCGCAAAACAGTAACCGGAGGAACGTTGGGCTTGGAATAACTGTCGATAAAATATTTGCCCGCAGGCGATAACGTAACCTGGTGATTGCCTGCTTCCGGCGTAAGGACGGCGAAAAGTTTTCCATCAAATCCAATTTTAAAAAGCTGGCTGAAATAGGGGTTTTCCGGCTCGCGGCCATCAGCAGTAAAATAAATTGTCCGGTTCTTTTCATCTACTTTTATCAGTTTGGTTACCACCCAATCACCTTTGGTAACCTGGTTTTTCAATTGTCCGGTCGAAGAATTGTACAGATACAAATGCCCCCAGTTGTCCCGTTCTGAAAACCACAGGATTTCGTTTGATTTTTGCAGATATTTCCAATTGGCACTTCCCCAGCCGGATTCATATTGTGTGGGCACTGTTTCCCCGAAAACTTCGCGTACTGCACCGGTTGCGGCATCGGCAATACGGACTTTTTCCTGTTTATGATCGCGTGAGGTAGAAATAAAGGCCAATTGCGAGCCGTCTTCCGTCCAGTTTACATCTTCCATCGAAATATCATCGCTGAAAGTAGAGCGGTGCGCGTCGGGCGGGATTTGCAGCACAATCACTTTAGGGACATCTACATTGATGATAACCCGTTGAATGGCAGCAATGTCCTTATCCCCGGGCAAAGGATATTTCCAAGCTTTGAGGGTTGGTTTGCCCACGTTTGTAGTCACCAAATACATATCGCTCACGTTGCGCTCGTCCTGTTTATTGGTTGCAATTTTTTTAGAATCCGGCGACCAAAGCAGGATTGGCCGGTCGCTGGTTGTCCAGCCGGCATTGTCTGTAGCATAACCAAAATTTTTGGTGCCATCCGTTGTCAACTGGGTTTGCTGGTTGGTTTTGACATCCCGGACCCAAAGATTATATTCTTTGATAAATGCGGCACGCTTTCCATCCGGCGACAAAACCTCGTTTCCACCCCTGAACCCTATCCTGCCGGCAGTGCTTGCAGTGGTGTTTAAAGTAGCGGCGGAAGTATCGGCCGTGCAGGTATAATTTTGCAGCCCGCATTTCCATTGCTTGCCATCGGCTTGAAAAACAATTGCTTTTTGATCGGCAGAAAAACTAAAAAACTGAAAAGGAAGCATCGCAGCCTGATAGGATTTGCCGGTTGCTGCCGAAAGTGCTGCTGCCAGTTTTTGCTGGTCAAAAGCAGCATTGCGTGTTCCTTTGGCCGGGTCAACCAATATAAATTCGCTGCCTTGCGGGGTTAAAACACGATACCAAAACCGGTCGTCGGGCAGCCAGTTGGGGCGTACAATATTGCGGTCAACAAGTGGTTCAGTATTATAACCCATCAAACGCTCTGCCCTTTCATAATCTTTCGCGGTTAAAACAGTACGTTGCTGGGCATTTGCAGTCAATACAAATGCAAACGGGATGGCTGCAAGGATAAATTTGTTCATGTTGGATAAAAGCTACTAAGAGGCACTTCAATTTAAAGAACCCAAGATAGCAGAAACTTATCCAAAAGCACATGCTTCTTTTAGCACATAAAATTTGGGTTGCCCGTGTTAACCTGACCGGAATTACTTATCCTTTTTTCCAGGGAAACCTCTCTAAAAACCAAAACGGAAATAAACATCATGATTTTTACTGAAAGAATGTTTACTTCCAAAGGCCGGTCAAACCATCAGTTTTTCCTAAAAAAGGATCAAAACCAGGAACAGGCAAGGCAGCAATCCGTTCGTCCGCTTTAGGCCGGTCGCCGGGCTGGCCGCGCATGATGTCCCAACTGCGCCCGTCGGGATAAGCACCAACTACGCCAAAATCATCGCTGCTACCCAGGTTTTTATGGCCAACGCCAGCCGGGATGACGATAATATCTCCGGCTTTCACTTCAACTTTTTGTCCTTTTTCTCCCCCTAAAAACAGCATGGCCGAGCCGCTGTAAATGCCTAAAACTTCGTGCGAGGTGCTGTGGTAATGATGAAAAGGGTAAACGCCGTTGCGCCAGGAGTTCGTCCAGTTGTTTTTGGCGAAATGTTGTTCCAGCCAGCTTGCACCGGCCGAACCGGTAGTTGCAAAAGCTTTTTGGTAATGCAGCAGCGGATATTTGCTGTTCGGGATGATGCCGTCATCTTTAAAATGAAGCAGTTGTGGTTGTATCGGATTAGCCAAAACTTTTTTATTGAACAAGGTTAATGAGGACAAACCGAGCATAGATAAAAATTGTGTTCTGTTCATACTTCTTTTACTTAGGGTTTTTTGTGAATAATGTTGCAATTGGAGGTTTTTACAATTTATCCAGCAAGTTGACTTCCATATGTTTTTCCAGCAAATCTTTAATGGTTTCGCCTAAATGAACCATGTGTGCTGCCATCCTGTGTTTTTCTAAATGTGCTACGCTGTCCCAATTCTCATAAAAGAAAAAAATATTTTTATGTTCGATGTCCTGGTGCAAATCATACAACAAGCAGCCTTCTTCGTTTCTGGTTGGTGCAATTACCGATTCCAGTCCGGTTTTTACGGCATCTATTTGGTCTTCTTTGGCGGTTACTTTGGCAATTACGGTTAACATATGGTTTAAATAAGTGTATTGATATGATAAGCGTTTAAATTTAAATTTAGTTTTTGTTGGAAACATCAGAAGCAGCATTACTCCGGATTTGAGCAAACTGTTGAAGATTACTCCAAAAGATTAGGGATAAATTACCGTGTCGTAAAATTGTCCGAAGTACGATAACATTTTTATGCCTATAAAAGAAGCATCAACCTCTACAACCTCCTCAAATAATCAAAATCATACTGCATCGCATCCAATGGCGCAAGTGTATATTCTTCCTGCTCTACAAAATAATATTTCATGCCGGATTTTTTAGCTTGGGCCAGCAAAGCTTTCAGGCCGATGTCACCTTTGCCAAATTCGGTGCTGTGCTTGGCGGTTTTGTTCATATCTTTTAAGTGCCACAGCGGAAAGCGGCCCGGGTATTTGTTAAAGTAAGCAGCGGGATCATTTCCGGTAACGATCAGCCAACCCAAATCCATTTCAAACTTTACTTTTTCCGGGTCGGTTTGGGTCAGTAAAACATCGTACAACACCTGCCCGTTTTCCTTTTCAAACTCGTACTCGTGGTTGTGATAACCGAAAATTAAATTGGCTTTATTGGCCACTTCAGCCGATTGGTTAAAAATATCGGCACAATGCTTATAGTTGCTTATTGTTTGTCCGTTGGAAGGCATGGTGGAACAAATCAAATAGGTTTGTCCGGCTTCTGCGGCTTCGTCCACTGTTTTTTGCCAATCGTTTCCGATGTGCACGTGTCCGCTCAGCGGCTTCATGCCCAAATCTGTTGCTGTCTTTTTAAACTCTTTCGGCTTTAAACCATAATAACTGCCCTTTTCGCTTCCGGCAGATTCTAAATTTTTATAACCGATGGCCGCCAGCTTTTTCAAGGTTCCGGCCGCATCGGCCAGCATATCTTTTCGTACCGAGTACAACTGGATACCCACGTTTTGCACAGGAACGGCCGAAGCCGGAAAAGCATTTAATACAGCAGCACCGGCAGCCAATACAGCAGTGGATTTGATAAAATCCCTTCGTGTTTGTGATTTCATAATAGGAAGTTTTAATTGGTATTGCAAGATGCTGTTTTTATCGGTATAAAACAGTATTGACGTATTATTTGGTACATAAATTCACATTTGACCTGATAAGAAATTTTTAAATTTTAATCACATGGAACAATGTTAAATCAATTTTTAACTCCAAAAAAACAACAATATAAAATTATTTCACTACTAAATTTGGTTTAAAATAAAAGTGGGTTTAAGCCAAACATCCTTTACTTTTATTAACTTCGTACAAGAAAAGAAAAGGATTAATAATGAGCCAAGAAGTTATTCACGAGACGTTCAACCTGCAACTTGGAAAACCTACAAGAGCAAAGGCGAACCTGTTTTTGTATGAATTTGAAGATAATGGTTTTTTTATTGTCTATAATAAATCATTAGAACTATCGGCTTACGGCAAAACACCCGAGGAAGCAAAAAAAATGTTTGTAGAAATTGTTTACCACGATTTCTGTGAAAATTTAACAGAACTTTCTGAGGCTGATATTTTTGAAGAGCTAAAACGATTAGGCTGGACACGAAGTACTATTTTTAAAAAAGAATTAAGCAATACAGCTTGTGTTGATAAAGAAGGCATTTTAAAAGATTTTAATTTAGCTGAAGGTGCTATTATTAAAGATCAATATGTAACTGTCTGAATGGGTAATGACAGGCCTGTACCTACTAAATGCTGGGAAAAATTTCTAAAATCTAAAGATTGTTATTATAAATCAACTGAAGCATCACATGATAAATGGAGGTGTAAAGGTTGTATCAGGTCTATCATATTCCGGGGAAATCAAAAAGAAATACCCTTTGCCCATATCAAAACTAATTTAACTTCCATGAATATTTCCAAAGAAGAGTTTTGGAATTGGATAAAGGAAAATTGCTAAGATCCCAAATGATTTAAACTACTTGCAAGTGGGAATTCTTATTTAACTTCCCAGGATTGATAAGGGTGCGTAGCCAGGTTGGAATTGTAATAGCGTACATCATCCGTTACTTCTTCCAACAAAAAACCAGGTTTTTCAAACGTTTCGCCTTCGCTTTTCAGTTCTATTTCTGCCACGATCAAACCTGTGTTCCCACCCGAAAATTCATCTACTTCCCAAACTTTTCCTGCCGTTGGAATCCGGTAACGTGTTTTGGAAGTCCCGGCCGGACTAAAATTTTCCAGCAGCTCTTTGGCGTCTTCCAGCGGAATATCATATTCGTATTCCTTCCGTGTAAAACCTCTTGTTGCTCCTTTTATGGTGATAAAAGCACGATCGCCTGCAATCCTGACCCGGACGGTCTTGTGTTTTTCGTTTACCAAATAACCCTGCCGATAGGCTGTACCTTCCGGCTTGTTAAATTGCTTCCATTTAGCCGGATCAACCAAAAACTTCCTTTCAATTTCTACACCCATTTTTCAAATTTTAACTGTTTGTTCCACTTATTTTTTATCCGAAGGGTTTGCCAAAGCTTTGACTTTTTCTTTAAAATTACCACTCTGTTCAACAATCGTTTTTTCTAAAACTGCATTACTGTTTTTAAGTTCTTCAATAGCAGTGTCCCCTATTTTTCCGGTGTTGGACAACGTTTCAATAGCCAGGTTATGGTCATGCCATTCGCCGATGCTGTTTTGCAGTCCGTCCAGATAATCCTGGTTAAGCTGCACCTTATTTTTGATGGCTTTAGCAGCAATTTTCTGGTTATACATCAGCAGCTTGATGTTTTTACGTGCATTGTGCAACTCCTCATTAAAAGTTGTACCGGCAAAAAAAGCATCGATGTGCACCAGTTTACTTTTGTAAAAATTCCGGATAGTTTTATTATGCAGCCGGTGTATATCATGCTGCAATATTACATGTGCTTTTTTTATCGCCTTTAAATATCTGCTGCCGTTATTTTTAAAAGCTTCAATGCCTTTATCCAATGTTTGTTGCTGGTGATAACTGAAGTTTTCATCGTTCAAATGATGCTTCCCGCCCAATTCTAAATTGATATGTGCATTGCGAATATCCCCGGCTTCTTTAAATACCTTTTTCACCGGCTTAAAGTCTTTTAAAAGCCCTTTATTTCCCCGTTCGCAGGAATAAAGCGTCAGCATAGCTTTCAACTTTTTCACCTGTACCCGAAACTGATGTAGTTCTTCCTGTTTGCCCGAAATCGAAAAAGCCTTGATATGGTTTTTCATGTTCAGCCATAGCTTGTCCAACTGTTTAATTTCTTCCTTTTTTTTCATGATAAAGCCTTTTCTTGGTAATGAAATATTAGCAGCCTTGTTGGAATGAACAAGCAGGTTTAAAATTTGATTAATTTATTTAAGTTATCCTGACTTAAAAAAGCAAAAATAAAACCGGCTGAACTGCCGGTTTTATTTGAAGAAAGAAATGATCTGAACCAATAAAAGGTTAAAAACCAGGATTTAATTAATGACTTGTAGAAAGCAAGAAAGGGAAATTTTCATTCACCAAACAACAAGGGTTAATTGAAGTTTTGTTGGTTGAATAAACAGGATCACAAATATTAAGCTCAAAGATTGGATCATAATTTAAGTATGTTCGGGAAACTTTTGTTATGCAGAACTCGTTTTGACATCTCATTAGAAAGGCTAAAACGTTATTATATTTATTGTTTTTCCTATAAAATCATGAAATAAATTCGGGACAACTGTGCAAAATTCAATCTTCCGGACATTCGTAATTGCAAATCTCGATCAGCCGGTAACGTCAAGGTTTCTACAGCTTTTGGTTCAATTTATTCACCCGGACACAAAACGGCCTTTGCACCATTTTCAGAGGGGAATAACAGGGCATCATTTATTTCCTCTAATCTAAACTTTTTACCTGTTTTGGTTTTGAAATGAGGCATGTGAATTAGCCCACCAATATCTTTTAGGGCTTTTTCTAAATTTTTCGGATTCTGGACAGTTTGAGTTCTAATATTGCCAAAAGGTTTTATTGTAATGCCTTTAGCTGTTAGTGTCCGGGTGTGAACTGTTAAAGGAGTATCATTTCCAAGATACCCATAGGAATAAATGGTAGCGTTATTTGGTATTACGTCTATTATTTTATTTAATACTTCTCCGCCTACACCATCAAAAATTGCCGTTGCTTCTAATTTTTGTGATATTTCATTGAGATGTATCTTAAAATTGCTGTCATCTTGAACAACAATATTTTCTGCACTCAGTTCTTTGAGTTTCTTTTTACCGTCTCCATTTCTGACAATTGAGATCAATGGAAAGTTATAGGCTAAACAAATGCCCACCATAGCAATTCCGGTTGCCGAAGTGCCGGCAGTACTGATTATACCTTTGTGCCCCTCGTTTGAAACCTGTTTTAAAAATGCATACGGCGTAATGATATTTACCAATGAGCCGGAGTAATCTTCCGGGTTTGCATCGTCAGGAAGGATAACACAATCCAAAAAATGCATTTGGGAATATTCGCACCAGGTGCCAACCATATTTTCACTGAATTTTAAGGAGCGGTATATGGTGACATTTCTCCCTTGGTAGGCCTCCGGAACGCCAACACCAACGGCTACAACCGTCCCTGCACCGGATGCGCCATAAACATTATAAAGACTTGTTACAGAACCAGGCGGCAGTGGACGGCTTATAAAAGCCTTGTCCCCCGGATTTATTGCACAAGCTTTCATTTTGATTAACAGATGTTCAGGTTCTGCTTTTTTGGGTTTCTGAACTTTTTGCAGTTTAACACCTTCAGGCGATGTTAAACAAATAGCTTTCATTACTTCATCCATATTATATTTTTTTCTTTTTCGATTTCAAATCTAAACTCAATACTATACTTTTACAAGTAGTACACAGAAACTGTATTAGTCATAAAAACTATAGTAATTTGAAAATGAGTGGGAATAAAATTGATAAAAGAAAAAAAATTTTGTGTCCGGTTGAATATGCAGTTAGTTTATTAAGCGGAAAATATAAATTGCGTATCCTTCATGCACTCATTAAAGAAAGTCCTAAACGGTTTAAGGTTTTAGAAAGAGAGATAACAGGTATTTCACCTACCATGCTGACCTCACAATTGCGGGAGTTAGAAGCTGATGGATTGATCAGCAGGGAAATTTTCGCTACCGTACCGCCAACAGTAGAATACAAGCTAACCGAATTTGGACAGACAACCCTTCCAATGATGCAGGGAATTAAAGAATGGGGACTTCAACATAGAAAACGTACCGATCTTTAAGTGCATATTTGATTAAAAGCACAATATTCCATTAGTTAGGATTTGCAAAAGCGTCCTTCAAGTTTAGGATTTTTAATCCTACTTGCCAAACTTTTCACTTTTCTTCTATAAAACCATTTGTACCAAACACCATGCTTCTTTTACATGTATAAATTTAGTATCAAATAAAAAACAGCCTCTATATTTTAACTTTTTCCCTCAATTATAATTTAAGCTACGGCCTGTCGGCAGTCAATGTTCCCCAAGTTGCAGATGGTTTACTTCCCATCTCAAAAACCAATTCCCCGCCTTGTGTCAAATCCTGATAAGTGATAAAACTGCGTGTATATTTTATGCCGTTAAAAGAAGCATGTTGAATATACATATTTTTCGCGCTGTTGTTTTTGGCGATAATGTGCAGCAATTTACCTTGTGCTAATTTTATGGTTGCTTCATTGAAAAGCGGGCTGCCAAACACGTAAACGCCACTTGTCGGATTCACCTGGTAAAAGCCCAAGGCCGATAAAACGTACCAGGCCGACATTTGCCCCACATCTTCATTGCCAATAATGCCATCAAGTTTATCGGTATAAAAATTGTTCATGATGAAACGTACTTTTTCGGCTGTTTTCCAGGGTTGACCAGCGTAAGCATATAAATAAGTAATATGGTGCGATGGCTCGTTGCCATGCGCATATTGGCCGATCAATCCTGAAATATCAGGCGAACTTTCCTTGCCCATACTTCCTTTTGCGATAAACAGCGAATCCAATTTACGGGTAAAAGCTTGATCACCGCCTTGCAAAGCGATCAAGCCTTTTACGTCCTGCGGAACCAGCCAGGTGTATTGCCAGGCGTTTCCTTCGGTATAATCACCAACGGCATGGCGCGATTCAAAGGGACTGAAAGGCGTTCGAAACTGGTTTTCGGATAACCGTGCACGCATAAAATGGGTTTTTGCATCAAAATAATTTCGATAATTCTGTGTGCGCTTGCTGAAATATTGATAATCATCGGTCTTGCCCATTTTTTTGGCCATTGCCGCAATTCCGGAATCATCAATACTGTATTCCAATCCCATCGCCACGGATTCAACACTGCTGTCTGCAGGGATATAACCTAACTTTTTTACGTAGTTCAAGCCGCGGTCATTGCTCATCGCACTTGCTTTTACCGATTCAAAAGCCAAGTCCGCATCAAAACCTTTAAAACCTTTTAGGTAAGCATCGGCCACAACCGGCACCGCACTGTAACCTACCATCGTGTTGGTTTCGTTCCCCATTAAATGCCAAACCGGCAACTTGCCCTGCTGCTGGTAAATAGCCAGCATGGAATTGATGATGTCGCTTATTTTTTCGGGTTGGATCAACGTATAAAGCGGATTTAATGCGCGGTAAGTATCCCATAAAGAAAACGTGGTGAGGTTGGTGAATGCTGCTTTTGCATGCACTTTTTTATCCGTCCCCCAGTAATCACCATTGTGGTCGTTAAAGATGGAAGGCGCGATCATGGTATGATAAAGTGCGGTGTAAAAGACCTTTTTCTGGCTTTCGTTCGCTGTTTTTACCTGCACTTTTTGCAACTGTTTGTTCCATTTCTGATCCGCAGCGGCAACAACCTGGTCAAAGTTCCATCCGGGGATCTCTGCCCGGATGTTCATCATCGCATTTTCTATGCTGACCGGTGAGATGCCTACTTTTACCAGCACTTTCTCCCCTTCCGCAGTCACAAAATTGAATACGCATTTTACTTTTTTACCGGTTAAAGCAGTTCCGGTTTTGGCCATTACGCTATCGTAAACCGAGAAATTTTTAATGGGTTTGGAGAAAACGGCCGCGAAAAATATCCGCTGATCTTTGGCCCAGCCAGTGGAGAAACGGTAACCGGTAAACGTAGTTTCGTTAACTTGTTGGATAGAAGTTTCTACCGGCCTGTCCCAGCCGATACCTTCCTGCAAATCAATCAGGATATGTGCTTCATTGCTTTTTGGGAAAGTATATTCGTGAAAGCCAACGCGTTCAGTAGCTGTTAATTTTACGCCGATGTTATAGCGTTTTAATTTTACCGCATAATAGCCGGGACGAACAGTTTCATCCTGATGGCTGAACAGTGAAACGTAGCCGCTTTGCATATTTTTGATACTGCCCTTTCTCAATTTTACAGGCCCAGTTGTGGGCATCAAAGAAACATCGCCCAGATCACCGATACCTGTCCCGCTCAAATGTGTGTGCTGGAAACCAACGATGGTAGAATCTGTGATATGGTAGCCCGAACACCAGTCCCAGCCTTCCGACAAGTTACTCGGGCCCAATTGCACGGCACCAAAAGGCACATTGGCCCCTACAAAAACATGCCCGTGAAAACCAGTGCCAATAAACGGATCAACGTATTGGGTCAGTTCCTGCTGATTTTTTGCCGGTAAAAGAAGCATTTGCTGCGCAGGTGCCTGATGATAAAACAAGGTTCCCAAAAGCAGCAGGACAAGGTTAGCTTTAATCTTAAATTTATTTTTATTCATGATTTTATACTGGTAAAAGAAGCATCGTAAAGATCAAGTTCTAAATTTTTAATACTGTTCATGACTGGTGATAAGGGATTTTTGCAGAAGCATTTTTAAGAGCCGTTAAAGTAGCGTCCGTAACGTTGCCAAACAGCGAAACGCCCGACGCGCCATTGTAAAGCGCATTTTCCATACCTTGCTGCACTTCCTCATCATTCCTAAAATCCGGCAGGTATAAACCGGCATATAAAGGAAATTTTCCATTCAGTGCCTTAACGCCTTCGGCAACGGCTTCGCCTATCCAGGCTACGTTTTCCTTGTAAAAACCGTGGTAAACCATTGGGCAAACGCCGCTGATATTCCAGTTCACCCAATCCTGTTTCACATTTCGATGTGCAATATCAGGTGTTGGGAAAACAGCCGCGGTAATAGGTTTTTTATAAGTTTTGGCCAAGTCCGTCAACCGTTGCACCACCTGATTGATGCGCTGATAACGAAAAAGCCGCCACGACGGGCTGGCTTCCGGAAACTGCACCGTATCTATATCCACGCCATGTTCCGTTTTGTAGGCTTCCTTACAAACAGCGCAGTAACAAAAGTCATATTCCGGCAGCTCGCTGGTTTGCACAATGCTGTATTTGTCCCACAGGTTCACAGGTAAAATTCCATCGCAAAAACGCACATAATCCAAGTGGATGCCATCTACATAATCTTTTTTTAAAGCCGTGGCATAGTCGTTTTCCAGATATTCCCTGACCGCTTCAAGCGAAGGGCAAAGCCAGCGGTAATAGCTGACGTAAGGCGGATGATCGGCACAGGATTCGCCTTTCCGGTTTACGGCGTACCATTCGGGATGCGCATTTAGCAAAGTTTTTTCGCCGCGGTTCATCGTCCATATCCAGCGGTGCGCTTCTATTTTATGTGCTTTTGCCGCACGGAAATGCTTCTCGCTGTCGTTCTCGAAAAATATTCCGCGGATGCCTGCCTCATGAAATTTCTGGTAACGTCCTGCCAACAATTCATTCGTATCCTTCAGGTCCGGGTTCGTCCAGACCCAATGTTTCCATTGCTTTTTTCGGGATGAAACCAACCCTTCAGCATCGGAAACGACCGGTAAAACAACTGTCGATAATCCGGCCAGCAAACTCGTTTTTACAAAATTCCTGCGGTCGCCCATGGTTTTTATCTTATCGTTTTTATCAATCCTTCATCATTTATGCTGATGGTTTCGCTGCTTGCAACTTTAATTGTAGCGGTAAATTGTTTGCCTGATGCCTCCATCTGCAACTGGTTTACCTTACTGCCAATCTCAACTTGCGGATTAATTTCAAGCTCTGCTAAAGTAGTTGCATACTTGCCAGTCTTTTTCAGAAGCTGTTTTTGCCGGTAATAAACCAGCCATAAATATTGCTTTTGCTTTTCAGAAAAAGGCAGGATAAAAACAGCATCGCTTTTCCGGCTGAACTGCAGGTAACCAAAACGCTCCGGATAGTGCATGTTGATGACGCCCTGCGGCGACCATACCCAGTTATGTTCCGGCAAATCTTTCCCGGCAGCATCTTTCAGCTTGCTGTTTTTATTTCCTTCGATTTTTGTGTCCCATTCCACACGAGAAAAATTGATACGCCACAAAGCCCCTTCTTCCGGAGCGTGAAATAGAAAACCCATGCGTAAAGATTTTAGCGGAATGGACATTTCTACCGTCCAGCCTTTATCCTGGTCTTTCGGATTATTTAGTGTTCCTTCAATTTTAACGCCCGATTTTAAGCCTTCCACGTCCCAGCTAATCAAAGCATCACCGCCGTTACGATAAGGTTTTGGCAGGAAAAGATCAAAAATTTTATTGATCGCATTCACTTCGATCTCAAAATATTGGTGCATATTATTGTCCGGGTCGATAAAAATTTCAAAATCATTGTCCTTGTAAATAATATCGTCATGGTGCGTTTGCGTGGCCCAAACCTGCGGCTCCTGCAATTTTGCCTCGATAAACAAAGCAGAATCGTTCCATAGCATTTTTACCTGCGTTTTGAAGGATGGCAAAGGTTTCGGGCCGCCTTCAATATCTACAAAATCTGTTGTCCAGGCAGCTTTTTGCCAGGCATTTTCCTGCAGGCCGCCATCTATTTTTAAAACTTCATCTGTATGCTGCACCACGTAATTTTTTGGGGTGGAGAAAAGATTTTCCAAACCCTTAAAATCGCTTTGGGCAATCAGCTTTGAGCTTGCAGTTAGCAGCAGGAAAACCAAGATGCCAATGCTTCTTTTAGGCATAAAAAACAGGTCTCCTTTCAATTTATCAGGTGCCGACCGGCAAGAGCCGGATGCTGTTTTTGTCGGTATAAAAATAGTGGACAGCAGCCTTTTCATCCATTAATGTTTTAACCACACTGAAGGGATTTCTGCCGGGACTGAACTGTTTATGCTATATTTCAATTTCAAAGTATAACCGCCGCCGCCTTCTACAAAATCAAGGTTGATCGGCTGCAAACCTTTTTTCAAGGCAACCTGTCCGGATTTTTCTATCGGCCCGTGCCAGCCATCGTTGTTTACTACTTCCCTGCCGGCAATTTGCAGGATGCCGCCATCATCACAAGTTAAATAAAAACTGTAAACACCATCCGCAGGAATATCCAGAAAACCTTCATACTTCAACCCAAAACTTGGCGCATTTGCTTCTTTTGGCACTCTAATTTTATCAACCGTATAAACACCGGTTGCTTTGCCAGTCATTAGTTTGGATGATTTGTATCCGCCGGGATAATAATTGCAAAGCAGGCCAACACTTGTAACTTTAGTTACCGGTTCGGCCAGGTTTTGCTGTGTGTAATGCAAGTTATAAACATCGCCGCGGCTTCCTTTTGGCGTAAAAGCCGCCAGCCGGATGAACATAGGTTTTTGTATGGTAAAAGGAGCATTGAGCATGGTGGAATTACTGTCGGGCAAAAGCCCATCCGTGGTATAACGAAGCGTTAAATCAGAAAGCGGTTTTTCAAGGTCCAACACGGTTTGATCCGTAAAAACATTTTGTTCTACCAAACCTAAAACATCCGGCAAACGGTAATGTACGTGCAGTGCATCTAACCGCGGAAAGTTCGTTTTTAGGCGTTGCAGATAGCTTTCGTACATATCTTTATTTGTCCATAACCGTTCTGCCAACGCTGTCATCCGCGGAAAAACCATGTAATCTGCACGGTTTTCGCTTGGAATCCTTTCCGACCAGGTATTTGCTTGTGCACCAATAATATTTTTGGCTTCTGCCGATGTTAATCCAGCCGGAACCGGGTTGAAATGATACACATTGTAGATGGAATTCTGGTCCGGTTCGCTGTCAAAATAAAGCGGGTCCCCGGGCGACATCACCACCAGGTTTCCGTTTTTTGCTGCTTTAATCGGTGCGTTCGGCACCCAGGTCCGCCAATACGTGATCATTGCTGTCGAACTGATGCCATCTTCCAGTATCTCGTCCCAGCCAATCAGTTTCCTTCCTTTTGAATTGAAGAATTTTTCCATCCGGTTGATGAAATAGCTTTGCAGTCCGGCCGTGGCTTTGATACTGTTTTTAACCATAAATTCTTTGCATGCAGCAGAATCTGCCCAACTGCTGCGGTCAACTTCGTCTCCGCCGATGTGGATATACTGGCTTGGAAAGATGTCCATAATCTCGGTAAAAACATTCTGGGCAAACTCGAAAGTGGTTTCTTTGCAAGGGCAAACCGGCGTGCTGAACGCTTTGCCAAACTTGCTTCCGCCGGCACAACTTAAAAACGGATAACTGTTGATTGCAGCCGTCATGTGGCCTGGCATATCAATTTCGGGGATAATATCAATGTGCCGCGCAGCCGCATAAGCCACCACGCCTTTCATTTCTTCCTGTGTGTAAAAACCGCCGTACAGTGTTTTGCCGTTTTTTTGGATGATGTGTTTTGGGTCGAGGGCAAAATCAGGATCATCTTTTGATTTAGCGATCACGACTGAATCCTGGTTGTTAAAAGTACGCCAGGCACCTTCTTCGGTCAGTTTCGGGTATTTTTTGATCTCGATGCGCCAGCCCTGGTCATCCGTTAAATGTAAATGGAATTTATTGAACTTGTACAAAGCCAGCAGGTCAATGAATTTTTTCAGATAATCCACCGAGAAAAAATGCCTGGAAACATCCAGGTGCATCCCGCGCCAGGCATACGCCGGATGGTCCGCAATGATGACCGCAGGAAGCGGTAATTTCTTCAAAAAAGTAGTGCTATGTTCTTCTGCCGGAAGCAATTGCCGGATCGTTTCCACCGCGCGAAACATGCCCGATGCTTCTTTTGCCACTAAAATTATGGCATTTTGGGTGATGTTCAACTGATACCCTTCTGGTGCTTTTATTGCATCGTCATAACGCAAAGAAATATTACGTGACGCGCTGCCTTCGCCTTGCTTCAACGGTTTGCCAAGATATTGCCCAAGCAGCATATTGAGCTGTGCAGCCTCGTTATCAAAACGGGGATCAGTAGAAATAATCTTCGTGTTGGCCGTAATGTCAAAAGTGCCTTTACCGGCAGTTAAAGCTGTTGGATAGGGGATCAATGAAAACTCAGTGTTTGCTTCCTGTGCTTCAGCATGAAAAAAGCTAAAGCAAAACAGCAGCACAAAACAGGTGATCTTTTCACAAAAACGTATTTTCATAGCAACATCAGCTATTCAGCAATTGCGGTTTTTCCCGATAGGTTTTCCACAAAAACTCGCCAAAAATTGTGTTGGCCCAGGCAAACCATTTACGTGTAAAGTCAGCCGGATTGTCTTTGTTGAAAGACTCGTGCATAAAACCGGTCCCAGCGTGGTTAGCTTTCAGCATAGCAATGCAATCCTTAATTTCCGCATCGTTGGTACTGGTTAAACCCCGGGCAATAATGCTAAGCGGCCAAACCATGCCATCTTTTCCAACATGCGGACCACCGATGCCTTCTGCCGCTTTTCCTTTGTAGAAATAGGGATTGCTGTTGGATAAGACAAATTTCCGAGTGTTCTGGTAAACCGGATCTGAAACCGGAACGGCATCCAGATAAGGCAAAGCCAGCAAACTTGGGATATTGGCATCGTCCATTAAATTGTGGTTGCCAAAACCATCTACCTCGAAAGCGTAGATCTTTCCAAATTCAGGATGCTGAATGATGGCATGTTTTTGCAAAGCTTGCTCTACTTCTGTTGCCAGGCTTTTCAAATCAGCTATTAAATTTTCATCCTTAAAAACAGCATTGACTATTTCGGCGGCTTGTTTTAAACTCACTACCGCGAAAAAGTTGGAAGGAACAAGGTATGGATAAATCGTAGCGTCATCACTCGGGCGAAACATGGAGCAGATCAACCCGTTTGGTTTTACCGGGAAGCCATATCCGCTCATCGGCAAAGTGTCTGTCGGCGCAGTAGTTTGCCGCTGAAAATGGTACGGGCCTTTGCTTGTTTTGCGCTGCTGCTGCTTAAACGTTTGCAGGATCAGTTCGATGGATTTTTTCCACTCGGCACCAAAAGGTTTGGTGTCGCCGGTTTCTTTCCAGTAGCGATGCGCCAGGCGGATGGGATAACACAGCGAATCAATTTCATATTTGCGCTCGTGGATGCCGGGTTTCATATCGGTGCGGTCGGTTTTCCACTCGCTGATCTTACTGTCGTCTTTATAAAAAGCGTTGGCATAAGGATCTTCCAAAACACAATGCGCCTGCCGGTTGATTACGCCTGCAATGAGTTGCTGCAGCTTTTCATCTTTCTTGATAAAAGGCAAGTAAGGCCAAACTTGCGCGCAGCTATCGCGCAGCCACATCGCATCAATATCGCCGGTGATAACGTAAGTGTCCGGCCGTGCTTCTTTTATGGCATAAAAAACAGTGGTATCAAGCGTATTCGGGAAGCAGTTTTCAAAAAGCCAGGCCAGTTCTTCGTCTTTTACTTTGGCTTTAAACTGGATGATCGCATCTTCCACCGCTTTGCTGGTGAAGTTTCTTTTGGCTAAAGGCGGACGGTTACTTGCCCGGGCAGCAATTCCGGCAAAACCACTTTTATCTATTAATATTCCGGCAGATAATAATCCGGTTTGTTGGAGAAATTTGCTTCTTTTCATAAGTAAAAGTATGAGGTTTTAAATATTTGGTATTAACAATGAATTATTAACTTACTCTGCAACCGGATAAACCCCTTCAATTTTAGGATTATATTTTAACCCAATCTTATGTCCTTTTATCCCGTAAAATAAAATGAACAGATAACATGGAACCAATACCCAGTAAGCGTGGGTTGGATTGACCACATCCGCCAAACGGCCGTAAGCCAGCGGGACTAAAGCGCCGCCCCCAATGGCCATGATCATGAAAGAAGAACCGATTTTGGTAAACCTGCCCAAACCGGCAATGGCCAGCGGCCAAATTGCAGGCCACAAAAGCGAATTGGCCAAACCCAAAAGCGCGATAAACAACACGGAAACATAACCGGTTGTAGAAATGGCCGCCAGCGAAAAAACAATGCCCAGAACTGCCGAGACTTTCAAGGCCTGCTCCTGCTTAAAGTATTTCGGGATACAGATGATCCCGGTGATGTAACCCATAATCATCCCGAGTAAAGTACAGGTGGTAAAGAATTTTGCTGTTGATAAAGGAATGCCCTGGCTCGCACCGTAACTGATGATGGAATCTCCGGCCAAAACTTCCACTCCGACATATAAAAACAAGGTGAAAACGCCCAGCAGCAAATGCGGGAACTGGAAAATACTGGTCTTGTTGGTGTTGGCAGCGGCTACGGTTTCATCTTCGCGGTCGGTGTTAATTTCTGGCAGGGTGGAAAATGAGATCAGGATTGACAGGATTATCAGAATGATTACAATTACAATATAAGGCGTGATGACGCGGCTTGCCAACTCATTCAGCTCTGTAACTTTTTGTGCTGCAGGCATTGTTGTCAAGCGTGCTTTTAAGCCATCGGCATCTTTCAGCGTGATGGCTCCCAGTATAATTGGTGCTATGGCACCGGCCACTTTGTTGCAGATACCCATAATGCTGATGCGTTTGGCGGCACTTTCTATCGGGCCTAAAATGGTGATGTAAGGATTAGAAGCCGTTTGAAGCACTGCCAAACCCGTTCCCTGCACAAATAAACCTAATAAAAACAGGATATAAGTACGGGTGAGCGCGGCAGGAATAAAAATCAGCGCGCCAACAGCCATGATGGACAAACCGGCAGACATACCATTTTTAAAACCGGTTACCCGCAGCAGCCAGGCTGATGGAATTGCCATTACCAAATAAGAAATATAAAAAGCAAAGGCAACTAAGTAAGATTCAAAATTATTCAGCTCGCAGGCCAGTTTTAAATAAGGGATCAAAACGGAATTCATCCAGGTTACGAAACCAAAAATGAAAAACAGGGCACCAATGATCAGGATGGCTTTACCACTTTTGTCCGGGTTTATAATTGCTGACGAAACGGTCGGGTTAGAAACTGTTGTCATATTTTTTTTGATTGATGTACTAAATTTTATATGATAAAAGAAGCATTGCTTTTTTGTCATTTCGACCTGAAGGGAGAAATCTTCTTTCAAATATAAAATCTATTGTTTTAATGAAGATTACTCGACAAGCTCGGGCTGACAGTGCGATCATATTTGTTGTTATCATTTCGGTTTCTGCTGTCATTTCGACCCGAAGGGAGAAATCTTATTTCAAAACAGTTTCGGTTGTACGTTGTCAGTTCTGGTTTGATGAAGATTTCTCCCTGCGATTCGAAATGACAAAACATATCAAAATAATATCGGTAAAAGAAGCATCAACCCAATCTGTACCGCACAAAAGCTTCCATCGCTTCGTATTCTGCCAAACCCAATTTATCGTAGGCGCAGGCTGTTTCGCGGTTACGGTCTTCTGCCCTCACCCAAAATTCACGCGCGTCATCACCCGGGAAAACCGGCTGGTCTTTTTGCGACTGGTGCTTGTAAATAGCCAGCCTTTTACGGATCACTTCCTGCGGCGAAAGCGGTACGGCCATCTCGATCTCGTAGGTCTCAAACTCGTGCCATGCACCGCGGTACATCCAAATCCAGCAGTTTTTCGTCCACTCTTCGTTTTTTAAACGCTTCAACGCTTCTACCATTATATCAAAACAAATCTTATGCGTTCCGTGCGGATCGGCAAAATCCCCGGCAGCAAATATTTGGTGCGGCTTCACTTCCTGTAACAGTTTGATATTTTCCTGTATATCGTCTTCAAAACTCACATTTTTCTGCACCTTCAAACGATCATAAAAAGGAAGGTCCATAAAGTGGATATGGTCATCGGGAACACCGGCAAAACGCGCCCCGGCAATGGCCTCACCTTTGCGGATCAGGCCTTTTACCGTTTTTAATTCCTTTGGGTCATCTTGGTTGGGCTGTTTGTTGTGGGAGAAATCCCGCATGTTGCGGTATAATCCTTCCAGTTGTGTGGTTTCCTGATGCTGGCTTTTAGCAAAATCAATCGCAAATTCTACATAACGCAGGGCATCATCGTCCCAAACGGCGTTATTACCGGACGTTTGGTAAGCCACATGCACATCATGGCCCTGGTCTACCAAACGGATAAAAGTTCCTCCAACAGAGATCACGTCGTCATCCGGGTGCGGCGAAAACACGATGACCCGTTTTTTGGCCGGTTCCGCACGTTCCGGCCGCTGACTGTCATCCGCATTGGGCTTTCCGCCCGGCCAGCCCGTAATGGTATGCTGGACTTGGTTAAAAATATCAATGTTGATATTGTAGACCGGTCCTTTTTCAGTAGCTAATTGCGCCATACCGTGGTTGTTGTAGTCCTCTTCGGTCAGTTTTAAAACTGGTTTGTTTAAAGTTGAAGCCAGCCAGATCACAGCCTTTTTGATGAGCCGATCTGTCCAAACGCAATCTTTGACCAGCCAAGGCGTGTTGAAACGTGTCAGTCCCGCAGCAGCTTCTTCATCCAGCACAAATTCTACGTTTTCAGATAGCTGCAAATAGGTGGCCGGTACATCCGAAGAAATTTCCCCTTCCACCGCTTTTTTGATGATGGAAGCTTTTTTATAGTTCCAGGCCATTAAAATAATTTCCCGTGCTTTAAAGATCGTTCCGATCCCCATCGTTATGGCTTTTACCGGTACGTTTTCTTTTCCGCCAAAATCATGGGAAGCATCACGCCGGGTCAGGTCATCCAAAGTAACCAAACGCGTACCAGAGTTTGGAGCCGAGCCAGGCTCGTTAAAACCGATGTGGCCCGTACGGCCGATACCCAAAACCTGCAAATCCAAACCACCGTAACCACTGATCTTTCTTTCATAATCCAAACAAAAAGCGGCAACGTCTTCCTGCTTCAGCGTTCCATCCGGGATGTTGATGTTTTCCTTTGGGATGTCGATATGCTCAAACAGGTTTTCGTTCATAAACGTTACGTAGCTTTGCACGGCATCCGGCTTCATCGGGAAATATTCGTCCAGGTTGAAGGTAATCACGTTGGCAAAGCTCAGCCCTTCTTCGCGGTGCAGCCTTACCAGTTCGGCGTAAACCCTGACCGGAGTGGCACCGGTGGCCAGTCCTAAAATCGTTTTTTCGCCTTTGTCATTTTTAGCGGTGATTAGGTCGGCTATTCTTTTTGCCACTTTTTTAGAGGCAAAAGAAGCATCGGGGTAAACCGTTACCGGTAGTTTTTCATACCGGGTTTCTTCCAACAAATTTAAACGCGCCATACGTGTTGTTTTGGTTTTTAGGTTGATTTAAGTTTATGTATTTAAGCAAATATTTATTTTATCGTAATGAATTTCTCCGGTAGGTTCCAGCCGCTAACAGAAACTTGCGGTAAGGGCTGCCCTGTTTTTGGCTGATACTCCAGCAACACCTTTTTTTGTCCGCCGGGCAATATCGAAAGGTAATTATCCGAATAAAAAACCGGTAAAACCCTTTGGTGCGTTGCCGGGTTTACCAGCGATAAACGGTTAAAAAATGCCAGCGGCGCTTTTGCCGGATTAGTTAAAGTTACTTCAATATTTCCATTTGCTGCTTTGTTTGCATCAATTTGCAGTTGCGATGCTGCCATAGCCTGCAAGCCTGAATAATTGCCTTGTGCATCTTTTATCCAATAAATATTTTCGCTCAGCTTATTTCTGTTTTTGTCGAGGATTTGCAGGCACAGGAATACGCCCCGGTTATGCGCAAGTTTGTCCAATACTGTTTTTACCGGTATAAAACTCTTAACGGATGAAGGCTGCACTTCCACAAAAACCTGTGTGATCAAATTTTCCGCTCCGTTCATGCCGATGGTTTTAACGGTCAGCATCAGGTCGCGCCGGGTTTCAAAAGTATTGTTCACGATAGAAACCATGCCTGTAACCGGGTTGTACATCGCATGCAAAGGTTCACTTCCATTGTGCAAGCCGTACAGACAAGCGTTTGGGTCGAGGTAATAATCGTACATCTGCCCGCGCATGGCCGTCCAGGGGTTTTGTGTTTTCCAGATGATCGTACCGGTGTACCAGCTCCACATGTGCGAACTGAAACCTTCCATCAAAGCCCGGTACTGATCGTAATTGACCAACTGTGCTTTGGCTGCAAAATCTTTGGTGTCTTTTGCTTTTCCATAAGGATCAATAAAAGCATCATAACCAATGTACTTGTGATAATCCCAAACAGAATCAACTTTAGCAGTTTTATTTTGATCTGAATATTGCGGCGCGACCAGGCTTTTTTCTGGAATAAAACGTTGCAATGATTCATAATCGCTCAACCCTACCGAACCAATTTCTGAGTTAAAAGGATAAGTTTTTTGCTGCCAGAAAGCGGAAATATCCTGAATACCGTAAGGCCCGTCGCCGTTTCCGCCCAAAGTGTTTAACGACATTTTATCAGAGTTGGAATATTCCACAAACCAACGTGTGCCATCCAGTTTTGGCAGGATCGAATCGCGCAGCGGAAGCAGGATATCTTCGGGCGGTGTAATTTCATTTCCGCCACACCAGATGGCCAATGAAGGATGGTTGCGCACCATTTTAATTTGATCGGCGGCAGATTTTAAGTACAATTGATGGTCGTCGGGATATTTGCGCCGCGTCCATTGATCATCAGCTTTCATCGGGTCTATCCATTTGCCGTTGGCATCACCCGAAATCCAAAAGTCCTGAAAAACCAATAACCCATATTGATCGCAAGCCTGATAAAATTCCGGCCGTTCAACCAACGCACCGCCCCAAACCCGGATCAGGTTTAAATTCATATCGCGGTGAAACCGAACTTCGGCGTCATACCGCGCATCCGAAAAACGCAGCATGGCATCTGAAATGATCCAGTTACCACCTTTAATAAATATTTTTTGTCCGTTTACTTCTACCTGCCGACTGTGCGTTTCATTGTTCCAGCTTGTTGTGATCTCCCGAACGCCAACCGATACGTTTTCCTGATCGGAAAGCTTGTTCCCGGCAGTCAAAAATTGCATGTTAAGTTTGTACAAATTTTGAGGGCCGTAACCATTCGGCCACCATAATTTAGGATTTTTAAGGATAAGATCAGCAAGCGAAATTTCCCGGGTTGAATTAGGTGGAAGCGTTACTGTTTTGGAAATGGTATTTCCATCCAACACATATTGCAATACTCCTTTTACCGCATGATTTGTTGGGTTTTGCAGTTCTGCCGATGCTTTAATGATAGCCGGTTGTTGTGGGCCTACTACTTTCCGCATTCCCAAAACCAGTGTGATTACATGCGGATTGATGATATTAATTTCACCTGTTTTTTCAATGGTCACCTTGTCCCAGAGACCGGTGTTCCGATCGCGCACAGGCTGGATCCAATCCCAGCCAGCGGTATATTGCAAACCCACGCCTTTTGCGATCCGGCCATCACCGCCTTGTCCACCGTTCGGGTTTCCAACCTGATTGGGTGGATAAACCAGCACCGCCAAACGGTTTTTTCCGTTTTTACTAATTAGCGAAGTGATATTATAAGACTGCCGCAAAAACATGCCGACATGTGTTTTCGGATTGACTTTTTTGCCGTTCAGATAAATTTCGCAACTGTAATTTACACCGCGGAAGTTTAAGTAAACCTGATGACCGTTTGCCTGCACGGCTTCCTCAAAATCTTTGACAAACCAATAGGTGTAATAATCCCTGCCGGTTTGATAAATGTCTTTGATCCGCTCATTGTTCATCTCGTAAAAAGGATCGGGCACTTTTTTATTGTTGAGCAGCGTGGTCAAAACCGTCCCGGGAACGGTGGCCGGCATCCAGTTAGTAATGGAATAATTATTTTGGGATAAAGCTGTTCCTGTTTCTCTCCCTTCCGAAATTGGAGCACATTTCCAACCGGAGTTTAATTCATAAGAAGTTTGGGCTTGCAAAGCGGGCATTAAAAAAACAGTGGTAAAAAGAGTAATAACAAGCGTTTTCAAACACCTCATATCAATAAGCCTTGTTAAAGTATTATGGATTGGACAGCAGATTAAATTTTGCAAGGTTTTATGGTTCAATCACAATTTAACTAATCAATTTTAAAGCACAATGCTTCTTTTTGCACTATATTTTTAGCAGATGCCTGGAAGGTTGTTTGTGTTCCTTCAAAAAAAATTTCAACTAAATTTTATATTAACAAGTTTAACTATTTACATAAGCACCCTCTTCTATGGCCGCCATTTTATCTTCGAGTATTTTACCAAAATTTTCTACTACCAATGCAGCACCGCCAAGCAACTGGGCTTTGGTGTTTAAATTGGATATGATCAGTTCTGTATGATGCGTGAGCATTGGGATACAATGTTCGTTAATGGCCTGCTGGATAGGTGCCAGCCATAATTTGCCCACAATGCTTCCTTTACCACTTAAAACTATAGCTGCCGGATTCATCAGGTGGATCAGTATGGCTAACCCTTCGCCTACATGGTAGGCCGCTTCTGAGATTAGTTTTACAGAAAACACATCTCCTTTAATCGCTTCGGCAATAATGTTATCTGCATTTACCTCTTTATAATTGGCCAGGCTGGTAATTTGCCCCTGCTTTATGCCCTGTTTAGCGATTGCGGTTACGGCAATTAAGGAAGCTTCCGTTTCCAAGCAGCCGTGTTTGCCGCAATTACAAAGTTTACCGTTTTTAAAAAGTGGTATATGGCTGAATTCACCGGCAAGGCCATTGTTGCCCCTAAAAATTTTGTTGTTTAAGATCATGCCCAAACCAATGCCCCAGCCTAAGTTCAGCACCATTACATTTTTGATGTGTACTGCAGCACCAAACTTTTGCTCAGCCAGGGCAATTGCCGTTGAATCGTTATCCAAAAAAACCGGAACCGAAATGTTTTGCTGAATATATTCCACCAGTGGTTGGTCTTGTACCATTAAAAAACTATAGTTAATACCTTTTACGGTATCTACAAACCCCGGCATGGTTATCCCTATCCCTATAATATTGGTTTTAGGAATATTGGAACCTTTTATAAAGTGTTTTAAATAACCAATAAATGTTTCTGCCTTTAAAAGATGTATATCAAATTCATAACGCGCTACCTTGCTTACAAAATTATTGTTCATGTCCACGACTACCATTTGTGCCGAGAACTGATCCATCGCAACAGACAACAAATAATGTGTATTTGGAATAAGGGAATAGTTGAGCGGCTTACGCCCTCCGCTGGAACTGGCAAATCCTTTTTCTGCCACGTAACCCGCTTTGATCAGTTCGTTTAATACTTTGATAACATGCGGAATGCTTTTACCGGTATAATTGCTGATGTCTGCACTGGTCAATACCTTGTTATAATACAAGCACTTAATGGCTTCACTATAATTAAGTAAAAATTCTATTCTATGGGCGGTCATTCTTTAGGTTCAATATTTTACATATTTAGAATTTTTATCTGATAAATAAAAAACTTTTTAAATTTTTAAAAAAGTAGTGGGAAGTTTAAAATATTATTTATTACTTAGACCATGGTTTAAATTAACAATACTCTTACATTAAATTGATGTTAAAATGGATTTTTATAGAGTCGATTGGTACAAGCAGAAAGAAAAACGCTCCTTTTATCGGGTAATTTTCGAAAAAGGAAATATTGTAAAAAGGGAAAATAAGATTTTCATTTTTTAATTTTTACTATTTGTAACGAATTTAAGAATTGAAGATTTTTACCGATAATACTTAAATATTAATAACATAACCATTATTTAATTAACCAATTTCATTTAATTGCCCATGATGAAAAAAAATACTTATAATCTTGACGAACAACCCCTTATTCTCAAGACAAACAGCCTATTCTTTATTTGACAAAGCCTGCTTTCAGGCAGATTAACTTTTTTTTAACCTAAATATGTTATTATATGAAAATTAGTAAATACCTATCGGGTACTGCTGGGAAATATGGCTTGCCAAAGCTATCTTTAACAGCAACATTTGCATCTGTATTAATTTTTAATCTGGATGCTTCGGCCGGCATTTATACACATCCCGCTTCTTTAAAATCGATAGCGGCTGAATCAGCCTGGCTAACGGCCCAGGCTGCAGACATAAGAGTTTCAGGAAAAGTATTAGACGAAAAAGGCCAGCCATTAATTGGCGTTTCTGTAAAAGTCAAGAACGCAATTACCGGTGTATCAACTGATGTAAATGGTATGTTTGTTATTACTGCTCCCGAAAATGCAGTATTGGTATTATCCTATATTGGTTATCAAACCCAGGAAGTACCAGTTGGCGGAAAAACATCTATTACAATCAGTCTTGCACCTGCTACAAATAACCTGAATGAAGTTGTTGTAACCGCTTTAGGTATTAAAAGAGAATCAAGATCGTTAACCTACGGTGTGCAAACTGTTAGTGGTAACGAATTGATGAATGTACCTGATGCCAGCTTGGTCAACAGTTTATCAGGCAAAGTGGCAGGAGCACAAATTACCCGTAGCTCATCTGGTGTTGGGGGTTCAACTAAAGTGGTTTTACGAGGAAATAAATCCATTAATGGCGATAATAATGCTTTATATGTAATTGATGGCATCCCAATGCCGCGTAATAATTCCGGACAAATAGGAAGTGTGTTTGGCGGCCAGGACAGAGGTGATGCCATTGAAAACCTTAACCCGGATGATGTTGAGAGCATTACAGTACTTCCCGGATCATCTTCAGCAGCACTGTATGGCAGTCAGGGTGCTAATGGTGTAATATTGATTACCACGAAAAAAGGGTTAGCGGGTAAAACAACGATTAATTTTTCATCCAATACCACCTTTGAAACACCCTTTTTAATACCAAAGCTGCAAAAAAACTACGGTCAAACAACGGTAGATGAAAATGGGCAACCTGTGGTAAATTCTCCTTTTAGTTGGGGTAGTAAATTAGCTTCCCCAAGTACATTTGACCCTAAGTCTTTTTATAATACCGGTACAACGCTGATCAACGCTTTATCTATACAAACAGGTACAGAAACCAATCAAACTTATTTTTCTTTTGAAAATACCAACTCTTCAGGTATCATCCCGAACAACAAACTCGACAAGTATAATTTCACCGTACGCAATTCGAGCCAGTTTTTTAAAAATAAAGTATCCCTAGATGTTTCTGCCAATTATATCTCACAAAACGTAAACAACAGGCCGTATCAGGGTTTCTATTACAATCCAATTGCTCCTTTGTATCTTTTTCCAAGAGGAGTTGATTTTAACCAGTACAAAAACAACTACGAGGTTTATGATCCGGCAAGACAACTGAATACACAAAACTGGCCATATACCATTAGCGATATTGCCACGCAAAACCCGTATTGGATTGTAAACCGCAATACTAATCAAGACCGTTTAAGCCGTTTACTTGGTACCATCAGTGCAAAATATACCATCACAGATTGGCTTAACATACAAGGAAGATTAAAGGTTGACCGTACTACAGATGTTTACGAAGCAGAGCGCTTTGCTTCAACTATTAATACACTTACCGGGGCCAAAGGGGGATATACCTTTAATCCAAGTGGTGTTACGCAAACCTACGCTGATGTGATAGCAAGTTTTGATAAAAAATTATCTGATAAATTTACATTGACTGCTAATTTAGGGGGCAGTTTCCAAAATAACCAAACTGAAGGTTCTGTTACAGATGGCAACTTATTAAACTTTGCCAATGTGTTTTCTATATCAAATATTGATTATGTGCGTGTGCATCCAACACAATATGCAGACAGGCGCCAAATACAATCTGCATTTGGTACAGCTACTTTAGGATATGATAATAAAATATTTTTAGATCTAACCGGCCGTAATGATTGGGATTCAAGTTTGGCTTTTACAACCCGGGACCATTTCTTTTATCCGGCCGTGGGATTAAATGCCGTGTTAAGCCAAATATTTAAACTGCCCGAATTTATTTCATTTGCAAAAATCAGGGCAAATATCACTAACGTGGGTAATGGAAGTTCTATACTTTATGCTACCAACCCTACTTATGCAATCAATAATGGAACTACAAATGCCATAGGTGCAGCACCATTTACTACATTAAAACCGGAGAATACCAGATCCTATGAGATTGGGTTAGATAGCCGTTTTTTAAATGACAACTTAAATTTGACCGTCAACTTGTACAAATCTTTCAGTACCAATCAAATTTATCAGATTGGTGTAAGCCCGTCAACTGGTTACAGCAGTTATTATTTTAATGGCGGTAACTTGATGAACAAAGGTATTGAAGCTACTTTGGCTTATAATGCCAAGTTTGGAGGTTTAATATGGAAACCCAGTGTAAACTTTTCACTTAACAGAAATAAAGTTTTGGATGTACTTGAATATACCGATCCTTATACTGGTGCCAATACCTCATTACCTTATGCAAACCTTTCATCAGATGTGTTTAACCTCCGCGTACAAAAAGGTGGTTCTTATGGCGATATGTATGCCAATGCTGCAGAAAAAGATGCCAATGGAAATTATATAACAGATGCCAACGGCCTTCCTATAAAATCATCAGACTATACTAAAATAGGAAACTACAACCCCAACTTTTTAGCAGGTTTTCAAAATGAGTTCAGTTATAAAAATTTTAGATTAAGTTTCCTGATTGATGGAAGATTTGGAGGCCAAGTTGTTTCGTTAACGCAAGCAGTGCTTGATCAGTATGGTGTTTCTGAAGCATCCGGTAAAGCCCGTGATAATGGAGGTGTTGTAGTGAATGGCAAAAAGGTAGATCCGAAATTATATTATACAACAGTAGGCGGCCGAAATGCCATTGCATCAGAATATGTTTTTAGCGCAACAAATATCCGGTTACGTGAATTGGTGTTTGGTTACACGCTGCCTGGCACTTATTTAAACAATAAAATTAAAAATGTTGGCCTTTCTTTAATTGGCAGGAACTTATGGATGATAAAAAACAACGCACCTTTTGACCCGGATGTTGCTTTATCTACCGCCAATGGCTTACAAGGGCTTGATGTGTTTAACCTTCCTACCATCCGGAGTATTGGTTTTAAAATAAGTGCACGCTTTTAACCGTTTATTTAAACTATAGATAACATGAAAACAAAAAATACATCCATAAAATATTGGCCATTTCTATTGGCAATAGGTGCTGTTTTATTTCAATCATCCTGTACCAAGAATTTTGAAAAGTATAACACTAACAGATATAACGCTACAGACTCGCTGCTCAAAATTGACGGTGAAGGCTTGGGTACGTTTATGGTGCCTATGCAACTTTCTATTTTTAGCACTACTAATTACTTGTATCAATTACAGGAGAATTTGAACGGAGACATCTACTCTGGCTACATGATGTCCGGAGACCCATTTAACGGCGGGGTAAATAATACCAATTACGGACTTGTACCCGGGTGGAACACTGCGCCTTTTAATATTGGCTTTCAAAATATAATGTCAAATTGGCTGCAGATAAATAAGAGGGCGGCTGCAAGTTCTCCGGATTATTTGGCCATTGCCAACATACTAAAAGTTGAAGGTATGCACCGGGTCACAGATGTTTACGGCCCCATGCCTTATACTTCGTTTGGAAAAGGTGGATTTAATACGCCTTATGACAGCCAGGAAGTGATCTACAATACGTTTTTTACCGAACTTGACTTTGCGATAAAAACTTTAACCCAATATATTAAAACTTATCCGGGTGTACAGCCTTTTCAACCATATGATTTAGTTTACAACGGTGATTATAAGCAATGGCTTAAATTTGCCAACTCTTTAAAACTCCGCTTGGCTATTCGTATTGCAATGATTAATCCGGCTTTAGCAAAAACTAAAGCAGAAGAAGCGGTAAATGACCCTAATGGTTTACTTACAACAAATAATGACAACGCCTTTGTACACCCGGCCAATGGTGTTACTTTCACCAATTCGCTTTGGTCTATCACTTACGAGTATTCAGACATTAATATGGGAGCACCGATGGAATGCTACCTTAAAGGTTATAATGACCCAAGGCTTCCTGCTTATTTCAAACCTAATAGCAGCGGACAGTATCGCGGTATCCGTAATGGAGTTGCCATAACTTCTACCCAGCAATATTCCGATGCCAGTTTGTTAAATTTTGGCACTACCAATGCATCTACCCCAATTCAGCTTATGGCAGCTTCTGAAGTATCTTTTTTAAAAGCAGAAGGGGCATTACGCGGTTGGAATATGGGAGGTACTTCATCAAATTTTTATAATCAGGGAATAGCCCTTTCATTTGACCATAATGGAATAAGCTCAGGCTTAAGTAATTATATGAATGACGCAACCAGTACAGAGGCACCATACACAGACCTTGCCAGTGCAGCTAATAACGTACCTGCCGGCTCTCCTTACCTAAGTACAATCACAATACAATGGGATGAGAACGCTACTTACCAGAAAAAATTAGAACGTATCATTACGCAAAAATGGCTGTCATTATGGCCAGATGGTGAAGAGGCATGGGCAGAATTTAGAAGGACCAACTACCCTGTACTCATGCCGGTTGTAATCAATAACAGTCAAGGCACTATTAGTACCACAGACTTTATACGAAGACTTCCATTTTCACAAGATGAATATAACAATAATGAAGTTGAAGTTACAAAAGCGGTTTCATTATTAAGCGGCCCTGATAACGGTGGGACAAGATTATGGTGGGACTTGAAAGTAAAAAACTAAACTTTCTTTATTTAGATCAAAGCAAAAAGCCGCTTCATAGCTATATGAGGCGGCTTTTTTAATAAGTTTTTTTGAATTAAGAGCCTGTTTAAATTTACTTCAGAATATTTTATATGCTTCTTTTACCAAGTAAAAATTATCATCCTCGCGATAATTTTTTAGGACGTTGTTATTTGTACGCGGACATTTTTAAGTCATAAAAGAAGCAAGTGTTTTTTTCGATACAAATTTAAACAGACTCTAAATAATCACCATTACTTTTAAAAAAATCAAATATCATTTTATTTATACGCTTTTCATTTGATGTAAATTCAAGATTGCAACCAATACTTTTACCGTTTCTATATCGGTTTGCTCCGTTAAAAACTCTTCTTCATAACTGCCTGTTCTCACATCCTTAAAAACCATTTCACTTTTAAAAATACTTTTTGCCGTAGTGTGAAATTCAGTTGCGCCCGTTAGTTGCATCAATTGTTTTAAATTATCCGGACGAATACCGGCACCTGGCATAATTACAATTCTGTCGTTGGCCTGTCTAATTAATTTAGAAATCAGTGATGCTCCTTTTAAGGCAGTATTTTCTAAACCGGAAGTCAGAATGCGTTCAAAACCCAATTCAATTAGATCTTCCAAAGCCTGAAAAGGGTCTTTACAACGATCAAACGCACGGTGAAAAGTGGTTCCCATATTTCCGGCAGCCTGCTTTAATTCCAGGCAACGCTCTTTATCAATCTGGCCATCTTTTTTCAAAATACCAAAAACGACACCATCACAACCCAAATCCCGGCATTGTACAATGTCGGTTTTCATGGTTTCTAATTCCAAGTCAGAATAAAGAAAATCACCGCCGCGCGGCCGAATAATCGGATATAATTTAATCGTGAGATATTTTCGTGCCAGGGCAATGTGTGCAAAAGAAGGTGTGGTCCCGCCTTCTTTCAAATTATCGCAAAGCTCTACCCGGTAAGCACCGCCATTTTGGGCAGCCAAAGCGGCGGTCAAAGAATTGGCACATATTTCCAACCGGATCATTTCTTCAAAACCTTAAAAAATGCTTTTGCCTTTGATCAGCAAATCCTGTCTTTCTGCATTGCAAACTGCAAAAGAAAAGCCTTTTTGGATGGCATAAGCACCATACTCACCTTTTTTATTGATGGCCAGAAACCCGACCTGCAATGTTTTTGCCAGGTCTGGTTTCTTTCTGATGATGCGGTTTACGACTTCTTTGCAGGCGTCTTCCGGTTTGTAGCCCTGGCGCATTAATTCAACTACCAAAAAGCTTCCCACGTTCCGGATCACTTCTTCGCCTACACCGGTTGAGGTTGCGCCGCCAACTTCGTTATCTACAAAAAGCCCGGCGCCAATAATCGGACTGTCGCCTACCCGGCCGTGCATTTTCCAGGCCATGCCGCTGGTGGTGCAAGCGCCCGAAATATTTCCGGCTGCATCCAAAGCCAGCATGCCAATAGTATCATGATTGTACTGGTTGCCCGGAAGTTTTTGAGGAGTGTACAATTTGTTTTCGATGTTGACTTCCGGTTTGTATTTGGATGTTTTGAGCCATTCTTTCCAGGCTTTTTCCGATTCCGGGTTAAGCAGTTGCTTCTTTTTAAAACCATTTTCTAAAGCAAATTGCGTTGCGCCTTCGCCAACCAGTAAAACGTGCGGCGTTTTTTCCATCACCATGCGGGCAACCGTAATCGGATGATCGATGTATTCCATCGCTGCCACGCCGCCGCAGTTGCCTTTTTCGTCCATAATGCAGGCATCCAAAGTAACATGCCCGTCGCGGTCAGGATAACCGGATGCGCCAACGCTGTGGTTATTCGGATCGGCTTCCGGAATTTTTACACCTGCTTCTACCGCATCCAAAGCTTTGCCTCCGGCAGAAAGGATTTTCCAGGCTTCCTGATTGGCCGGAACCCCAAAATCCCAAGTCGAAATCACGATTGGAAAATTGGCAACAACATTCTTTTCGGAAGAAATCCCCGCAAAAACTTTAGGGCCTAACACGATCCCGGAAGCACCCAATGTGCTTGTTAACAAAAACTTACGACGGTTGAGCATCATTAGAATTCTATTTTAATACAAAAGCTTAAAAGAAGCTGGAAGATAGCATTTTTGCAGAGGAAACTTACCTTTTAAGTTTCGTTTAACTGATTTTGAATGCTTCTTTTACCACCTGAATTTTATAGGCATAAAAGAAGCATCATGGATTTTTAGAGCCTTTTTACTTTGATATTTTTAAGCCATACCTTTTGCCCGTGGTGCTGAAACATTAAATGGCCGCTGGTGGCTTTAGCAAAATTGGGGTTATCTTTATACTTGCTGCTGCGGATCAACGCATTCATTTTTTCCGATCCTGCTTCGTATTCCACTACTTTTTTCCCGTTCAGCCATTGCTCTACATGCCCGTTATTTACAAAAAGCCTTCCCGTATTATAGGTTCCGACGGGCTTTAAATATTTATGCTGAGGGGCAATCAGATCGTACAGGGAACCTGCCGAGCGTTCAGGTTCTTTGTCGTTAAAATCTATATCGTCCAATAATTGCATTTCAAAATTATCCAGCCAGTTGGGGCTGTTTCCATTGCCGGATTCGTGGCTTGAATTTTCCTGTACATTATAAAAAACGCCGCTATTGCCCGCTTTGGACACTTTCCACTCAAACCTCAAATCAAAATTGGTATAAGTGTCTTTCGTTACGAGGTCAACATTGGGAACATCCGGCTGGGCAACCAAAGCGCCCTGTTCCACTTTCCATGCCTGGGCAGGAAAACTGTCCATTTTGTAGCCCCGCAAATTTGCTGTTGATCTTCCGTCAAACAGGTAAACCCACTTACCTGCACTTTGGGCATTGGCAATTTTGCTGAAACAAACCATGAACACCAACAAAGAATAAATAATTTTTTTCATAAGATTTTTATGTAATAGGAAACAAGGTAGAAATTAAAAACCAATAGTTCATTTTTTTGCCTGTTGATTTTGCAAAATAAACCCAACCTGGTCCGTTGTTTAAAAAGGCACCCAACCGGAAACCCTTTTTTGATTACAAGCCGTTTTAGGCAGTTTAATACTGTCCTCCCCGCCTTGATATTAAAAACAACAGAAGATTTATCATACTTCTTTTATCACCCAAAAACTTAAATACACAGCTTTTTGTATCATTACAGCGTATAAACAAAATTTACAGGCATAAAAGAAGCATGATAAACCTTCTGTTATAATTGGGCCCACCACTATTATTTTAATTCATGATGAAAAAAGCACTTTTCTTTTTAACGGCTGCACTGTTATTGATGCTTCAATTTACTTTTGCCCAAAGTCCTCCGGGAGACAAAATAGTTGGCGTGTGGCTGACCGCTGAAAAAGACGGCAAGATTGAAATTTATAAATCGGACAGTAAATACAACGGTAAAATTATTGGGGGGAAAAATCTTTATGAAGCGAACGGAAAGACGTTAGTGAAGGATAGTAAAAATCCTGACCCCAAATACAAAAACAGGCCTTTGTTAAATGCCGAAATATTGACTGGCTTTATTTACGGTAATGAGGAATGGACAGACGGCAAAATTTATGACCCTAAAAGCGGTAGAACCTATAGTGCCGTGATGAAACTAAAGGGCAATACTTTGTACTTGCGCGGCTATGTCGGTATTTCAATGTTTGGCAGAACAGCTATCTGGGAACGGGCAAAGTAAAATGAATTTGATTTTATGAGCCAGATAAAAGCACTTTTACCGTTTCTGCAGTTTGTTTTTTTAAGGGGTTTACGATTTACAAAGTGTTTGTTTTGCGGTTTTTGCCTGTCTGTTTTTCCGATACAAAACCTGTTAGAATATTTTTAAGCATCTTCTATGCCGTTTTGTTATATTAAATTTTCCTATTTGTTATATTAAGTTTTCCTACCTGTATCCAATAAATTATTTTTAAAAGCTATTTTTAAAACTTATTACTTAGAGCCTGTTTTAGTTTCTATCATAAGGGTTTGTACTACTTTTTTTATGCCTATAAATTTTATATTGAACTGATACAAAAAGTACAAGGGTTCAGTGGTTTTTAGGTGGTAAAAGAAGCATCGGGGATAGTTGGATAAAACTTAAACAAGCTCTAAGAACATATATCACAATTAACACATTTACATAAAAGATAAGTTATGCCCCTATTGCTATTAATAATGTTTCTAACGGAATTACTGACCGTTGCTTTTTTAATTTTTGATGTTTATTTAATCAGGGAATGGTATTTATGGAAGGATACTATTGCCGATGAACACGCCAGGCATTGTTTATATGGTGCTATCGCTTTAACTGCTTTTTCATTTATGGGCAAAATGCCTGTAAAATGGTTAGTGAGTAAATTCCGTAAAGATGAGGATGAACCTAAACAGGAACACAGCAAGCAAAATGAAATGCTGAAAAGGCCGGACGGTTCTGTGATCAATATTGAATTTATGGGCAATGACAAAGCACAGCCGATCCTCTTTGTTCATGGCTGGAACGAAAACAGCACTGCCTGGTATTATCAAAAAAAACATTTTAGCAAAAACCACCGGATTATTTTAATTGATTTGGCAGGGCTTGGCAACTCTAAGAAACCTGACAACAATGATTTCTCCTTACAAAAAATGGCCGCAGATTTGGAAGCCGTTATTGAACATTTAAAACTAAGTAAAGTTGTATTGTGGGGACACAGCATCGGGGGAATGACCATATTGACTTACTGCACGCAGGTTGGCAAGAACGTGGAACAGAAAGTAAAAGGGATAGTTTTACAGCATACCACTTATACAAACCCCACCCATACCAGTATTTTAAGTGGTTTATTGAGGGCTATCCAAAAGCCTGTTCTTTATCCTATTTGCTATTTGATGATCGCTTTGTGGCCCCTGTTTTGGTTGAACAAATGGATGAGCTACCTAAGCGGCAGTATGCTTTTATCTACACGCTTCATGACTTTTGCCGGCACGCAAACACCGTCACAACTTGATTTTATTTCACGCCTTTCGGCTATGGCGGCACCTCATGTTTTTGCAAGAGGCATGCTTGGGATGATGAAGACGTATGATGTAAGCAGGGATTTAAAGAACCTAAAAATACCTACACTTATTTTTGCTGCCCAATACGACAGGCTGACCAAACCTGTTGCAAGTGAACACATGCACAAAAATATCCCTAATTCACAATTGGCAACCTTGTCCCCTGCCGGGCATCAGGGCTTAATCGAAAGGCATATAGAATCAAATACTATTGCCGGTAAGTTCATAGAAGGATTGAAATAGGATTTTTATTTGATGAATTTTAAACAGGCCATATTTTTAAAAAAGAATTACTTCAACATAAAAAAGTAAAATCATATTGATTGTTGGCATAGTAGGTAGAAGTTGTTTAAACTTATCCATCCTGTTTTTTATTGTATGCTTCTTTTACGGTATAAAAACTGAAAGGCCGTCCCCCTAACCCTCTTTACAGGAGGAAGCTTAAATCAGGCCTTTCTAAAACGATAGAAACGCAGCAGAACGAAATTAACAACTATGTTCAAGTCCTACATCGTTTATTCTGTTTTTAAACCAAAAAATTTAAAAACTTCTTAGGTAGAAATACAAAAAGATACAATTAAGCTATTTTGTTAACTTTTTCATCCCATATATCTATGTAACGACTTTTAGCTTCTTCCGGTAAAAATGAAGCTTGGATAAGGTTAATAACTTGTTCTCTTTTACCTGTAAACTTTTTATAAATATTTAATACTGCTTTTGCTGGTAAATTCAGGTTTTCTGCCAAACTATCAAAATCTCTTTTGGTAATCTTTTTCTTTTTAGCATTTAAGGTTAAAGCCATTTCTTCATCATCTTCTGGAAATATTAGGTTTACGTTTAACAAATCATAAGCTGGTGCTAATACAATTCCCTGATCGGTATGAACAACAGAAAAGTTTTTAAGATGCATATCATTATTACCGCTTAAAAAAGAGAACAGTACTACTTCAAAATAATTTAAAGCATCCAAGCCTTTATTGGTGCAATATTGCTGTATCAGTTTTCCAACTTTCTCATACGATCCTTTATATTTTTGCTCCGTTAAAAAACCTGAAAGCTGACAAAAGTCTTCCACATGTATTTTCGACGCATTGTTACGGTCAAATCGTTTTGCTAAATAAGCTAAACTACCTTCGCTGGTACGTATTAAAGTATGTGCACAGGTTTTAATTTTAAAAAGATTGGCCAGGTGCATCGTTAAATCTTCTGTTTCCGGCATAAAAGAAAATTCCTCATGCTGCGGTTTTAAAATATAATCTCCCCATAAACCTACGATAGTTAAACGCCCTGCTCCTTTTTCCTGTTCAAGTGATATGGATAATTTGGGCTGCACACCTGTAACAGCAATACGTTTATTAACAGTTTTTGCAGCTAAATCATCTAAAAGCTTTTTATCCAACTGCAATACAGGGATGGTGTTGATCCCGAAAAAACGTTTACAGCATTTCTGATGGTATTCCTGCCCGTTGGATAAAGGCTGGTAACAAAACAAACAATTAGCCATGTGCTACCTCCTCTTCGGGTACAATACTTACGGCTCCAATAGTATCTCTGCATAGCATTAGCAGCAGTTCATAACGGTCATTGCCTTTTAATTTCCAGTATTTTTGTGCTATGTTTAACAACCAACCTTCTGGTATTAAGCCATCAAAAAAAGAAAACAATACTTTACTTTGATAAGGCTTGACACTTACCGGCAAGGTTAAACTAATTGGTCTGGTGTTTTTTATACTTAAATAATCTGTATCGTATTCAAACTGATAACCCTCGTCGGTTTCTGACAGGTACCCCGCCAATTGCGATTGATAATATACAAGCGCTCGTCTTGCCATAATTTTATGCTGCTGAGTCAACTACACCAACCATTTTTCCAAACAAAGCTAAAACCTGGTTTACTTTATCTAACCGCAATGTTTCTTTGCCTTGTTCCAAATCTCGCACAAAACGAAGCCCTACGCCAGCTTTTAAGGCTAATTCTTCTTGCGTTAAGTTAAATTCTTTACGTTTAGATTTTAAAAATACGGAGAAATCTGACATGTTATACCTTTTCAGGTATAAAGATAAATAGAAATAATATTCTATAACCTATCGGGTATAAAAAATAAATATCATATTACACTAAAAGGGATAGAAGGAATTTAAATCTTGGTTTATTTTTAGGGCATAACAAAAGCTGCTAACTCACCAGAGAATATTGTTGAATGCTGCCAAACTCCTCCTGCTTTGCAGCAAACTCAATCCGTATATCATAATCATCCTGAATGCCCATCCAAAATTTAACAGAATTACCAAAAAACTGGCTTAATCGGATGGCTGTATCAGCAGTAATACGCCTGCGGCCTTTCAATATTTGTGATACCCTGGTTTGCGGAATGCCGGTTGCTTTAGCCAAGCGATAGGCAGAAATTTCTAATGGTTTTAAAAATTCTTCTAAAAGTATTTCTCCTGGCGGTATGTTCGGTAGTTTCTCCATTGTTAATCGTTTTAATGATAATCTATAGTTTTACTTTTACTTCCCAATACAAAATTTACTAAAAATATTCTCCAGCAAATCATCCGTAGTAACCGCGCCGGTAATCTCGCCCAGGTAATACAAAGCCTGTTTAATATCCATCGCTAAAAAATCAGAAGTTACCGGGTTTTCCATGCCGTATAAAACCCGTTCTAAAGCTTCGCTGGTTTTTTGTAAGGCTTCCAAATGCCGGATGTTGGTGATGACAGTTTCTTCCCCGGTCAATCTGGTTTGGATGGCGGTATTATAAATCAATTGCTTCAGTTCTTCAATATGTTGTTTTTCTTTGGCGGAGATTTCCAGGTATTTCACGGCTTCCGGCAAAGAAAACCCAATGCTTCTTTTACCGCCTAAATCTATTTTATTGGCTATGGCCAGTACTGGCATTCCCGGCCGTTGCAAGTTGGCTACGTCTTGTTTTAGTTCTACTGCGGATAGTTCGTTCACATCAAAAACATAAACCAGCAAAGCCGAAGTGCTGATCTTGTCCATGGTTTTTTGCACGCCGATGGCTTCGATAGCATCGGTTGCTTCACGGATGCCGGCCGTATCAATCAAGCGGAAATTAACGCCGTTGATGTTTAAAATTTCCTCAATTGTATCTCTTGTAGTTCCGGGGATTTCGCTAATGATCGCTCGGTCTTCATTGAGCAAAGCATTTAACAACGTAGATTTCCCGGCATTCGGTCGTCCAGCGATGACCGTGTTTACGCCTTGTTTGATCACGTTGCCCAATTCAAAAGAACGGATCAATTCAAAAACAACTTTGTTGATTTGCAGGATCAATTGCTTTAACTGATCGCGGTTGGCAAACTCCACATCTTCTTCCCCAAAATCCAGTTCCAGTTCTATGAGCGAAGCAAATTGGATTAACTGATCGCGCAAAACCTGTAACTGGTTGCTGAAACCACCGCGCAACTGCTGCATGGCAATCTGGTGTGAAGCTTTGGAATCGGAAGCGATCAGATCGGCGACAGCTTCTGCCTGTGATAAATCCAATTGTCCGTTTAAAAATGCACGTAATGTAAACTCGCCAGGTTTGGCGGCGCGTGCCCCTTTTGCCATCAATAATTTGATGATGGATTGAACAATGTAAGGCGAACCATGACAGGAAATTTCTACTACGTTTTCTTTGGTGTAAGATTTTGGGGTGATAAACAAAGCAACAACCACTTCATCCAAAACCACTTCGCCATCTGCAATCGCCCCAAAATGAAGCGTATGCGAAGCTTGCTTTAACAGATTTTTACCCCTAAAAACAGCATGGACAATTTGGATGGCAGCCGGACCGGAAAGCCGGATGACGGCAATAGCGCCAATGCCGTTTGCGGTGGACAAAGCAACGATTGTATCTTCTGTTTGGTTTTGTGTTGTTGTTAAAGTATTCATGATTGCTGCAAATTTCGTGAAATGATTTGGTTTACAAATTTGACAATCAGCTAAGATTACAAAACTCACGGCAAACGTAGCTTTGAACCGGAATTTATACCTATAAAAACAGTATGCAAGATTATATCAACAGCATTAAAAGTACGATAGAACCGCTTCGGCAGCAAATTATCAACCACCAAGTTTATTCGGCCATCAGCAGTCCGGATGAATTGAAAATTTTTATGCAATACCACGTTTACGCTGTTTGGGATTTTATGTCGCTGCTGAAATCACTGCAAAACCAACTCACTTGTACTTCCGTTCCCTGGTTTCCAAAAGGCGATGCCGATACGCGTTATTTGATCAATGAAATTGTAGTTGGCGAAGAATCTGACGTGGACAGCAACGGCAACCGGACCAGTCATTTTGAACTATATTTAAAAGCGATGGAACAAACTGGTTGCAATACCGAATTGATGAACCGTTTTGTGGAAACGCTTCAAATTACAGGGAACTTTCCCGAAGCTTATACTGCTGCCGATACTCCTTTTATGGCACAAAAGTTTGTGGACTTTACTTTCGATGTTATCCGCAGCAACAAGGCTTATTTACAGGCGGCGGTTTTTACTTTTGGAAGGGAAGATTTGATCCCGGGAATGTTCCTATCTATGGTAAATGATTTGAACCGGAATTTCCCGGAAAGCATTTCGCAAATTAAATATTATCTGGAACGCCACATTGAAGTGGACGGCGATCACCACAGTCATTTAGCTTTACAAATGACTGCTAATTTGTGTGGCCATAATGAACAATTTTGGCAGGAAGCCGAAGATGCAGTTGTACAATCTTTAAAAATGCGGATTGCGCTTTGGGATGGTGTTTATGACGAGATTATGGTGAATAAAGCCATGGTTTTAGGCTAAAGCCAATGCATTGGGCTTTAGCAGTCCACGGCCTAAAGGCCGTGGCAAGTTAACAGCTTTCTTCTTACTCCTATTTTCTTGATAATTTAAGCTCTTTTTTTTAGAATTGCCACGGCCTTCAGGCCGTGGATAAAGAGTATGCAGGTAAAGGCTTTAGCCAAAAGAAGCAAAAATGTTTAGAATTTATGGCATAAAAGAAGTACAACAACCTAACCAAACTTCAACAGTTATAAATTTCATGATTTATTCCTTAAAAAAAAGGTATATGTAATTTTCTTACATATACCTTTTCCTTTTATATTTGCTTTATGAACGGCAGTCCGCTTTTAAAAGGTACGTTGCAAACCATCATTTTAAAATTGTTGGAAGATAATGACCGCATGTATGGCTATGAAATCACCCAGAAAGTAAAAGAAGTTACGAATGGTGAAATTGTGCTCACACAAGGTGCTTTGTATCCGACATTGCACAAATTAGAAGCGGATGGTTTGCTGGAAACTTCTACCGAAACTGTGGACAACCGCGTGCGTAAATATTACCAATTAACCGAGCAAGGCGAAAAAGATGTGATTAGCAAAATGAAAGAAGTACAGGATTTTATTGAGCAATTGCAATCAATCTTAAATTTAAAACCTCAAATTTTATGAAACCAACTTTACAACAAGAAGAAATTTTAAGAAAATACTTACGGGATGCGTTGGCTTACCGGGAAACTTATGAAGAAGTTTACGATCATATCCTGAGTGCTTTGGAACAGAAACCACAAGGAATTCCTTTTCAAGAAGCGGTAAATCAAATTTTAAATGATGATTTTGGCGGAGGCAAAGGTTTGGTGGAGATGGAAAAGAAATGTTATCAATCTGTTGTAGATGAAACAATTGGACAACAATGGAAATACTTCAAATCCAATTTTAAATTTCCAAACTTGATTTATACTTTGATCCTGTTTTTAACAATTTATTTTATTGTTTCCAAAATTGCATTTGCTTCTTTTATCATAGTTTTTTTAGTTTTTGCCGGAATTTTAGTTCCCGGACTTTTTATGCTGATCAGATATTATTGGATGGGCTATTTTACGTTGGATACTAAAAAATCAATTAAAGATAAAATAATGGGGAAAATAGCAGGAAGGTGCAGTCAACTTATAATGTTTACTATGCTTTTCCTTTCAAATAAAAAACACCTCGCTATTAATTCCTGGGTAAGCAATTATACTGCAATTGTTACTTTAACTGTAACAGTATTTATATTCTATATTCTTTCTTTTATCAAATTAAGCAAAGATGAGTTTAAAGTTTATCTGGCGAAGTAAAACCAAGTTCAGTTACAATTTACTTTTCATCTTCCGCATCATCTCCCCATAATTTAAATTGTTGCTTGCTGCATCCAAAGTTGCGGCAATCCGCTTGGCACGTGTCGCATCCGTTTTAGCACCATTGATCCAATTAAAATAATAATGCTGATGCGATTTGGGCAGCTTGATAAAGTTTTGTAAAGCTTCCGGTTCATCTGCAAAACATTCGGCTAAGTCGGCGGGCATTTCTATCTTAAAATCATGATCAATTTCCAATTGTATTTTCACCATGGCACCTTTGCGCTTGCCAATCACTTTCTGCAATGCTGCTTTTACCGGCAAAATAAAATCGCCTTCGCCCATGGGCACCAAAGCCATTCCGTTGATCGCTGTTCCGTCTAAAAAACCTTTTACCCGAAAGCCCAATTTGTTGTTTGGTTTGATTTCACAAGCCACAACTGCGGGAATAGGCAGGTAAGTCCAGCCGGTTTTTTCGCCTTTTTCTGCAAACTGCAATAATGTTGCTGTTAGTTCGACCATGTTTTTTTATGATGCTTCTTTTAATATGTATTTTTAAGAAAGCATTTTGAATTAGGTTGCTACTAATTTATTATCAAAGAGAACAGGAACGGGCAGCACAAACCACACTTCTGCTTCAAGGAAAAAGATGGTTTCTCTCCTGCCCACTTTTCTTATAAAGCTCATCAAACTGGTCAAAAAGTAATTTCTCAGGAAGTAATTCTTTAATAGTTGGATTAGTATAATATAAAGATGGATCACAATCAAAACTTCGATATTGGTTCTTTACCTTTAATTCAAACTGCATGCTGTAAGGATCCATAGCACCAGATTTTAACAGTTTGATATTTTTTTTCGATAAACTGTCTGTCATACTTTTAACATTAGATAAAGTAAAAAGCTTGTTTGTAATTAATGAGTTTAACAAGGTATTATCAGGCTGGACAGATTTTACATTATAAAAAATAAGCAAATTTCCTTTTGTAATAACTTTAAAACCATTTGCAGGCAACAACTTAGATAATGCACCTTCAATTTTATAAAAATAGGTTTCTGCTATAAGCTTTTCCGCATTGCCTTTGATAACCACCGCTGAACCTATAAATGGATTAGACGTTTTGTAAAATCCTCTTAATTCAATATCATATTGTGATTGGAGAATAGGCAGAAGTATTCCGAAATCTTCAAAATCTCTGTCAGAAGCATTAACAGTACTTTGCTTAAAAGCAGGAATATTATAATTTTTCCCTGCACATTTTACCAGAAGTTGCGCAGAAGCCAAGCAAGTTTGAACTAAAAAAACAAAACATAAAATGATAAGGTGTTTGTTTATTTTCATCAGATTATTTCTTTTTGGTTATAAACTTACCAAATATAAATATCCTTAGGCTAAATGCCTTTGTTAAAGAAATTAATAGCTATCATACTATTTTTCAAGAATCGCTTTTGTTTTTTTAACGAATACTTCTTTTATCGGGTAAAAGTTGGTGAACTAAAACCTTTATTTTCTTTCCTATTAAAATTATTACATAAACATCTCAAAAAAATCGTAATTTTTAGGGCAGAAAACAGCACCAAAACTAAAAACAGGAAGATGAAAAAAATCCTACTCCATTTATTACTGCTTCTGGCTGTTTGCAGCGCGAAAGCACAGGACGCCGTTACATACCAATTGCCGCCAAAGGCCATGGCCGATTTACTTTTGGCCAAACCCACCCCAGGCGTAAGCGTGGACAGCAAAGCCGAATGGATGCTGCTAATTGACCGAAATTCTTATCCTTCTGTAGAAGAACTGGCGCGGCCGGAACTGCGTATTGCAGGGCTGCGCATCAACCCCAATAATTTTGCACCAAGCCGTCAGCTCTTGGTAGCCAATAATTTTACGCTTAAAAACATTAAGACCAACCGCACTTTTCCGGTTACCGGCTTGCCCTCTCCGTTATTGGCAGGAATCCCAAGCTGGAGCCCGGACGAGAAAAAGATCGTTTTCACACAAACCAATGCCGGCAGTGTGGATTTGTATGAAATAGATGTACCTGCGCACAAAGCGGTAAAGATCAACAAAAAACCATTAAACGTAGTTTTAGGAAGCGGCGTTACCTGGGAAGACAATAACACGGTGATTTACCGCGTAACAGTTAAACCGGCAAGCGTTGCACCGGCAAAACCATTGATGCCAAAAGGGCCAACCGTACAGCAAAACTTAGGAAAAACTGCACCAAGCGCTACTTTTGAAGATTTGATCAAATCACCTTATGACGAGCAATTGTTTGAGTTTTATGCGACCGCGCAATTGGTACAAAATAAAAACGGCATAGAAACAGCTATCGGCAAACCTGCTATTTATGCTTCGGTTGCCATATCGCCCGACAAAAAATATTTTTTAGAACGCACGCTGCGTAAACCTTTTTCTTATTTGGTTACGGCTGCCGGTTTCCCTTCAATTGTTAGTATTACAGATCTAAGCGGAAAAAACATCAAGGTTTTGTCAGAACTGCCTTCCAGGGAAGGTACGCCTTCCGGTTATGACAACACGCAAAATGTGCCGAGGGATTTCGACTGGCGCGATGATGAACCGGCAACCATTACCTGGGCACAACCTTTGGACAGCGGCTTGATCAAAAAGAAAGTTGATTTCCATGATGCGGTTTATGCGCTTAATGCCCCTTTTACCGGAACGCCAAAAGAACTGTTTAAAACAGCTTTGCGCTACCGCGGGATAACTTGGGGAAATAACACTTTGGCTTTGGTTTCTGAAGGGCTACGATCCAAACAAATGGAAAGGACCAGCCGGTACAACAGCAGTACCGGAACATTGGAAAAACTATCGGAACGCAACCAAACAGATGCCTACAGTAATCCTGGCGAACCTGTTACCGAAAAAAACAAATTTGGCCGCGAGGTAATCCAAACAACAGACAACGGAACTAAAATTTTGATGAACAATATTGCAGGTTCTTCAGCAAAAGGCGACCTTCCTTTTTTGGCGAAGTTTGATCTGTTCACCAAGCAAAACGAAATTATCTGGCGCAGCGCGGAAGGTACGTATGAATTTGTAGTGGATGTAATTGATCCGGAGAAACTCATCGTGATTACCAGAAAAGAGTCGCAAAAAGAAGTACCGAATTACTATCTGAAAAACCTGACCTCAAAAACAGCAGATAAAGTGCTTACCAATTTCGTTAACCCTTATCCGCAATTAATTGGAGTCAGCCGCCAAAAAATCAGGTATAAAAGAAGCGATGGCGTTGACCTGACCGGTGACTTGTACCTGCCAGCCGGTTATGATAAAGCGAAAGACGGGCCACTGCCGGTACTGATCTGGGCTTATCCGCGTGAGTTTAATTCGGCGACGGATGCGGCACAAGTTCGCGGTTCTGCCAATCGTTTTACTACGATTGGCGGCGGAAGCCCTGTGTTTTTTGTGACCAACGGTTATGCGATATTGGACAATGCCGAAATGCCGATCGTGGCGAAAGACGGCAAAAAACCGAACGATACTTTTATAGAACAGTTGCAGTTGAATGCCGAAGCAGCGATCAATAAATTAACAGAAATGGGCGTAGGCGACCGCAACCGTGTGGCAGTTGGAGGACATAGTTACGGTGCTTTTATGACGGCCAATTTATTAGCACACACCAATTTATTTAAAGCAGGATTAGCGGAAAGCGGCGCTTATAACCGTACGCTAACACCTTTTGGTTTCCAAAATGAGGAACGTACTTACTGGGACGACCCGAAGTTGTATTATGATATGAGCCCGTTTAGCTTTGCTGATAAAATCAAAACACCGATCCTGTTGATTCATGGTGATGCAGACGATAATCCGGGAACCTTCCCGATCAATAGCGAGCGGCTGTTTAACGCGATAAAAGGTTTTGGCGGAACAGTACGGTTTGTGTTTTTACCTTACGAAGCACATGGTTACCGCGGCCGCGAAAACCTGCTGCACAAGCTTTGGGAGCAGAACCAATGGCTGGACAAGTATGTGAAGAACGCAAAACCTAATGCCCCCGAAATTCCAAAACCTAATCTCGGCAGCAAATAAGTTTCATTAAAAAAGGTTGATAAAAAAAGCATTGCCTCACCCCAACCCTCTCCAGAGGAGAGGGAGTAAAAACCAATGCTTCTTTTATCACCCTAAATTTGTTGGTATCAAATTTGAATTTTAAAACTTTTATTCTTTCTACTCCTCGCCATTCGCTCTTTTAAATGTGCCTTTGCGAATCAAGCTTTAAACCATTTTGTTGCTTTTCATACCATTTGCAAGAATCAAACAATTCGGTTTCGGCACGCTTAAGCAGTTTAACGGAAGGCATTATTCAAATCCTGTTCAACTTCGTTCCAATTCCAGGCAGTGGTTTTGCCTTCGTAAAAATCTTTTCTTGTTTGCGAAAACCCATCAATTTCTTCTTTACTAAAAAACTGCTGATCGGTATTGACCTGATAACTCAAACCAAAACGATTCAAAATTTCTCCAAGCAAATCCACATCTTTTTGATCATCAATATTTACTGTTATCGTTGGCATAATTCAAATCTAATACTTTAATTTAAACTGTACCAGTTTTAAAACTTATCCGTATTCACTTCAATCCAGTTATTGTCCGGATCTTGAAAGTAAATTTGTTTTACACCATCCGGTCGTAATTCCGGCGATTTACTGTCGCCTTTCCAGTTGCCGTATTTAACATTCATTTTATCCAAATGTGCTGCAAAATCCTCAATAACCGGAACCGTAAAGGCCAAATGGGTATTGATATCGCGTTTAACAATTTCTTTGGCACCTTTTACAATGTGTAATTGTGAATGCGGGCCGATGCGCAGCCAAACATGCCGCTGATCGTGGAAAGGTTCGGGGATTTCCTTCAGCAGCATTACATTTTTGTAAAAATCGCTGCTTTTCTGCAGATCAACTACGTAAACGGTAATATGATCTACCGTTGGACTAACTTGCGCCGATGCAGCATTTTTCAACATAAACAAACAGGCAAAAAGTAAAAAACCGGAAATTAAAATTCTTTTTTTCATTAGGTAAATATTTGGTTTTTAAAGATAGCTGGAAATTTCAACTCAATCAAAATCCATTTTGGTAAAATTAAAACCATCGCCCCAGCGTTCTTCAATCCCTAATCCAAACAGCGCAAAATCATATTTTGCCGGATCTTGCGGATCAAATTCGCGAAGTTTTTCTGTCAGCTCCAAAGCCGTTTGCCAGTCGGTTTGTTTTCGGGTGATCAGTTTCAGTTTTCGTGCTACGCGATCCACGTGCAAATCGCAAGGGCAAATCAAATCGGCCGGTTCTATTTTTTGCCAGATGCCAAAATCAACGCCGTTAGTATCTTTCCGGACCATCCAACGCAAAAACATATTCAGCCGTTTGCAGGTAGATTTTTGCTGCGGAGAAGAAACGTGTTTAATGGTTCTTCGCGGAAAATCCGGCAACGAAAAAAAGTAGCTGCGGAAATGATTGAGCATATTTTCGGCCGTACTGTTTTTACCAGTATAAAATGCGTCTTCCAGCGATTCATATTGCTGGTAGTGCTGCCGAAAAAAAGCGACAAAATACAGTAGATCAGTATCGTTAAAAGTGCGGTGCTTGAAACCCAACAAAGACTTTAAATCTGTTTCCTGATGTTTTTGAATGAAATCGAAAGGAGAATTATCCATCCGCACAATCAACTCCCGGCATTTATTGATGATCGTTTTTCGTTGCCCCCAAGCTAAGATTGCTGCAAAAAATCCCATGATTTCGATATCCTGCTTTTTGCTGAATTGATGCGGGATGACGATTGGATCATTCTTGATAAATTCTGGTTGGTTGTATTGGGTTACTTTGGCATCGAGGAAGAGTTTGAGGTTATCGATCATCGGGCAAAATTAGATTACGTTTTTGATTTTGAAAGAAGCGCAATCCCAATTCCACAATTGTCCAAATTGCTTATATTTGAATGTATAATTTTTTTAACATGACCAAAAAGGCAATCATCGAACAAACTGTAAAAGCTATTAATCAGCTTCCGGAAGATAAAGCTGAGGAAATATCTGCTTTTGCAGATTTAATAATGAAACGTTACGAAGAACATAATTTGATTGAGGGGATTCAGCAAATAATGTTCAACAGCCAAACTTTTAATTTTTTGAATGATGAAGAAGATCTTTATTCGGAATCAGACTTGAAAGAAAATTATAATAATGACTAAAGGTGATATTGTACTTATTATCTTTCCATTTACAGATTTAAGCGGAAGTAAATTACGTCCGGCTGTAATTTTAGCAAATACGAATCTTGATTTGACGGTTTGCTTCATCACAACACAAACCCAATGGCAGGAACTTACAGATGTTTTGCTTTTGCCTGACTTAATAAATGGACTCAAAAAACAATCGCTTATCCGAACAAGTAAAATTGCAACATTGGATAAAACATTAGCAAAAGGACTATTAGGAAAGCTAACCCAACCTGAACTTTTTGATTTAAACGATAAATTGAAAATCTTATTTAAGTTGGCCTAAGCAAGCAGATAAAATAAACATGCGATAAAAGAAGTATTCTTTTAGCTTAAAACCTGCTTCAAATCCTCCAGCAAATCCTCCACATCTTCCACACCAACGCTCAAACGCAGTAGATTATCAGTTACGCCAACTTTATCACGGTCTTCTTTTGGGATAGAAGCGTGCGTCATCGTAACCGGATGGTTCACCAAAGATTCTACGCCACCCAGTGATTCGGCCAGCGTAAAAACCTTGAAAGATGAAGCGACGCGGAAAGTCTCTTCCAGCGATGCTTCTTTTAGGGTGAAAGAAATCATGCCGCCAAAATCGCGCATTTGCTGTTTGGCAACTTCATGGTTTGGATGATCCGGGAAACCAGGCCAGTAAACTTTATCAACTTTTGAATGATCTTTTAAGAAAGCAGCAATCTGTCGACCGTTTTCGCAATGCGCTTTCATACGCAAATGCAAGGTTTTTATTCCGCGTAGAACTAAAAAACTATCCTGCGGACCAGGCGTTGCACCGGTTGCGTTGTATATGAAAAACATATCTTTGTACAGCTTTTCATCATTAACAATCAATGCGCCCATTACCACATCCGAATGTCCGCCCAAGTATTTAGTAACGGAATGCATCACGATATCAGCACCTAAATCCAACGGATTTTGTAAGTATGGCGAAGCAAATGTATTATCTACTGCTAAAAGCACTTGTTTTTCTTTTGATATTTCAGCTACTGCTCTTATATCAACAATCTGCATCGTTGGATTGGTTGGTGTTTCTACCCAAATCAGCTTCGTATTTTCGTTGATGTATTGCCGGATATTCTCCGGATTACCCAAATCAATAAAATGAAATTTAATGCCATAAGGCGCATACAATTTGGTGAACATGCGGTAAGAACCGCCGTACAAATCGTTCCCGGTGATGATTTCATCACCCGGACGAAGCATTTTCATCACTGCATCTGTTGCACCCATTCCGCTGGAAAAAGCCAGTCCGAATTTGCCATTTTCCAGCGCAGCCAAACAATCTTCCAATGCTTTACGGGTTGGGTTTGTTCCGCGCGAATACTCGTAACCTTTGTTATCGCCCGGCGATTTTTGCCAGTAGGTAGAAGTTTGATAGATCGGCGTCATCACGGCACCTGTTGTTGGATCAGGTTCCTGGCCTGCATGTATGGCTTTTGTTCCGAATTTCATTTGGTTGTGTTTGAAGCCTCACCTCAACCCCTCTCCAAAAGAGAGAGGCTTTAAAAACTTGGCTGTGTAACTATTTGATATTTTTGCTTGTAAAAGAAGCATTTGTTTATCTGGACATTCAATGTCCTCCCTTTCGGGGAGGATTTAGGTGGGGCTAATAAGCTCTTGCAAATAACACGCGTTGGGTAGAAGGTTTTCCGGTGAGGATACATTTTCCTTCTTCCTGCAAATTATTTAATGGAATGCAACGGATGGTAGCTTTGGTTTCTTCTTTAATTTGTTGTTCCGTTTCGCTGGTACCATCCCAATGTGCCGACAGGAAACCTGGTTTTTCATCCAGCAAACGTTTAAACTCCTTGTAAGTATCAACCAAAGTAATGTTTTCATCCCGGAATTTTAACGCTTTCCGGTAGATGTTCTGCTGGATTTCCTCCAACAGGTTTTCAATCCGTCCGGCCAAACCTTCCTGCAAAACCGTTTCCTTGGTCTTGGTGTCCCGTCGAGCAAGCTCAACTGTTCCGTTTTTCATGTCCCGGCTTCCAATGGCCACGCGCAAAGGCACTCCTTTCAGTTCGTATTCGGCAAATTTAAAACCTGGCCGCTGCGTATCGCGCTCATCAAATTTGATACTGATGTTTTTAGCGCGCAGTTCTTTGGTCAGTTCTTTTACAAAAGCAGAGATGTTTTGCAACTCTTCCTCATGCTTGTAAATAGGAACAACTACAACTTGAATCGGTGCCAATTTCGGCGGAAGTACAAGTCCTGCATCGTCAGAGTGTGCCATCACCAGTGCACCCATCAAACGGGTAGAAACGCCCCAGGAAGTTGCCCAAACATAATCCAGCTTACCTTCTTTGTTGGAAAATTTTACATCAAAAGCTTTGGCAAAATTTTGTCCTAAAAAATGGGACGTGCCAGCTTGTAAAGCTTTGCCGTCTTGCATCAACGCTTCGATGCAATAGGTATCCAGCGCGCCTGCAAAACGTTCATTAGCTGTTTTTTTACCTTTTATTACAGGTAATGCCAGCCAGTTTTCGGCAAAATCAGCATAAACATTTAACATTTGTTCGGTTTCAGCAACCGCTTCTTCGGCAGTAACATGAGCGGTATGACCTTCCTGCCATAAAAACTCTGTGGTACGCAAAAACAACCGGGTGCGCATTTCCCAGCGGACAACATTTGCCCACTGATTAATCAGCAACGGCAAATCACGATAGGATTGAATCCAGCCACGATAAGTATTCCAGATGATGGTTTCGGAAGTTGGCCGCACTATTAATTCTTCTTCCAGCTTCGCATCTTCATCTACCACAACATTTCCATCTGCATCGTTTTTAAGACGATAGTGTGTTACTACAGCACATTCTTTTGCAAAGCCTTCCACATGACTGGCTTCTTTAGAAAAAAATGATTTTGGAATGAATAAAGGGAAATAAGCATTGCTATGGCCGGTATCTTTAAACATCTGATCCAGTGCGGCCTGCATTTTTTCCCAGATCGAATAACCATAAGGTTTAATGACCATACAGCCACGTACGGCGGAGTGTTCAGCTAAATCAGATTTTATTACCAATTCATTAAACCATTGAGAATAATCTTCGTCTCTACTAATAATACTTTTGCCCATGGAATGGAATGAATTTTGACATAAAAAAATTATATTAATTGCATTCAAATTTATAAATTTATAGCTATTAAAAACTCTTACATTTTTATACAACGAAACGATGAAAACGAATATTTTAAAAGGGATTGTTATGATGGGTGCGGTGGTATTAGGAGCTTGCACAACTACCAAATATGCCGCGCAGCAAAAAGATTACAACGATGATGTGTATTATTCCAAAGCAAAAGCCGGAGATGCAATAGAGTATGCCAGCAACGACCGGTCTTACAGAAGCGGTGATGGTTATTATGACAACTATGCTTCACGTATCAACCGTTTTGGCAGCTATTCGCCATTTGCTTATGATGGTTTTTATAATTCATACTACGGTGCCGGATTAGGCCTGGGCTTAGGTTATGGCATAGGCTCTCTTTATGGTTACTCACCATATTCCCTTTATTCCCCATACTCCCTTTACTCACCTTATTCTTACTATGGTGGTGGTTATGGTTATGGAGGTGGTTACGGTTACGGTGGTGGTTATGGTGGTTTGTATTCTGCTTATGGTACTACAGTAACCACTAACGGCAGACCATCCCGAGGGATCGGCAACCCAAATGCGGCTTATGGTGGTGCTATGAGGAATGGCAGTTCTGTAATTAACGGAAGGAGTTTTAATTCTGGCATCGGAAATACATATAATAATAATAACAGTAACCGAACTTACAATCAGCAACCAACCAGACAAGTTGCTCCTCAAACACAACGTTCTTTTCCTACCTATAATGCACCTTCATCTATGGGTGGAGGTTTTGGCGGAGGCGGTGGTGGTGGCCGTGTTAGCAGTGGCCGTCCCGGACGAGGATAAATCTAACTATCTCTCTCTTTAAAAATAATATGAATTTAAAATATGCCCTAACAGGGGCCGCTATAGTAGCGGCCTCTCAGGTTTCCTATGCCCAATCTGTTTTTAGCAGTGATGCTTTTCGTTTTTCACAAACACAAACTGGTGCTACCTCTCGTATTAAAGCCATTGGTGGTGCTTCTACCGCTGTGGGCGGGGATCTAAGTTCCGTAAGCGGAAACCCGGCCGGCCTTGGTTTCTTTACCAAATCAGAATTAAGTGTTACACCTGAATTTGACAATTCTCAGGTTAATTCATCCTATTTTGGCCAGAGTAATTATAGCGGCAAAAATCAGGTTAATTTAAATAATGCCTCTGTTGTGTTTTACAACCGCTTAAGTACGCCCCGTGGTAGCGACAAAACTAAAGGCTGGTTAAGTTTTAATCTTAGTGCTTCCTATAACCGTACCAACAACTTTTACAGGAATGAATATTATTCCGGAGTAAATCCGAACGGTTCTATCTCTGATTATTATGTACAGGAAGATCTCAGAGAATATCAAAAGTTTGGTAATAGTGCGAGCGGAACATTGCAAGATTGGGCAAATACTCAAAAATTAATTGGTACTCCTACCGGTGGATTTCAATCTAATGTAATTTCAAAAAACAACAACCAAGCTAATAATACAATTTCCAGTGGTGGCCAATCAGAATTTAGTTTAGCTGGTGGTGCTAACTATAGCAATAAATTATATCTTGGTTTTGGTATCGGTATTACCAGTTTAAGATATAATACAACCAGAACTTTTGATGAAGCAGGTACTGCACTGATTCCGATTAACAATGTAAATACTTCTACCGGTTATGCTTCTCAATTTTATCAGGACCAGGCTACTATTGGTACAGGGTTTAATGCAAAAATCGGTTTTATTTACAAACCGGTTGAAGCTGTCCGTATCGGTGCTTCTTTTACCAGCCCAACTTGGATGACTATTAATGATAATTATGTTGAGGCTTTGCAAACAGTGTATGCACAAAATCCACCTGCTTATAGAAATGGTAATGATCAGCCTTATACTACTACTTACAATTTGCGCACACCGTTAAAAGCAAGTGGTGGCGTAGCAGTGTTTGTTGGTAAATATGGTTTTATTTCCGGTGATGTAGAATATGTGGATTACAAAGGCATGCACTTAGGCGGTGGTTATGATGGTAATACCCAAGACAATTTTAATTTATCAACCCTTTATAAATCAACCGTAAATGCACGTATTGGTGCAGAAGCTAAATTGGATGATTTCTTTTTGAGGGGTGGATTTAATTATCAGGGCAATCCGGAAGTTGGAATAGGCGGCCCGGTAAAAACCAGTAGTGCGGGTATTGGTTATCGTTTTGGAAAATATTATGTTGATGCTACTTATCAATATGTGATGCACAACACAACTGTTTATCCTTATGAGTTTGATCCGACTATTATCAATGCTGCAAGTCCGGCTGCTAATTTGAAAAATACTTATAACAATGCTTTCCTAACATTGGGCATGCGTTTTTAATTACCTAAAAATAGTTTTAACGAATGTAAAGCCGCTGTCAAAAACAGCGGCTTTTTTTATGTGCTAAAAGAAGTATCAGTAATAAGTATGACCTTAGCAGTTCGTAAAAAATTATGGCTTACAAAAACCTACAGCACTTTATAGAAACACTTGAAAAAGCTGGCGAACTAATCCGGATCAAAGAAAAAGTTGACCCGAAATTAGAAATAACCGAAATCACAGACCGTGTCTCCAAACAATACGGCCCGGCTTTGCTATTTGAAAATACCGGTTATGATTTTCCTGTGCTAATCAATTCTATGGGAAATTATAAACGGATGTGTATGGCTTTGGGTGTAGAATCTATGGATGATATTTCCAAAGAAATTGAAGGCTTGTTTAAAACTTTGACCGGCCCAAAAGATAGCATTTTGGATAAGCTGAAAATGCTGCCGAAATTAGGCCAAATTTCTTCCTGGATGCCAAAAACCATTTCCGGAAAAGGTGCCTGCCAGGAAGTGGTGATGCAAAACCCTGATATTACCAAACTACCGGTTTTAACTTGTTGGCCGGAAGATGGCGGCCCCTTTGTTACGCTTCCGGTTATCCACACCAAAGATCCGCTGACCGGAATACGGAATGTAGGAATGTACCGGATGCAAGTTTTTGAACCCAAACTAACCGGGATGCACTGGCACAAACACAAAGTTTCTGCCCGGCATTTCCAGGAATATAAAAAGTTGGGGCAAAAAATGCCTGTTGCCGTTGCTTTAGGCGGTGATCCGGTTTATACGTATGCCGCAACTGCTCCGCTGCCCGATGGCATTGATGAATATATGCTGGCCGGTTTTCTTCGGAAGAAGAAAGTGGAACTGGTTCAATGTTTAACGCAAGATGTACAGGTTCCGGCCGATGCTGATTTTATCATTGAAGGTTACGTTGACCCGGAAGAAGATTACATTTGGGAAGGCCCGTTCGGCGATCACACCGGTTATTATTCATTGGCAGATTGGTATCCTCGTTTTCATATCACGGCCATTACCCATCGAAAAAATGCGGTTTATCCGGCAACGATTGTCGGCATCCCGCCGCAGGAAGATGCCTGGATTGGCAAAGCGACAGAACGTATTTTTCTTGCCCCAATCAAAATGACGATGGTGCCGGAAATCATAGATATGGTTTTGCCGATGGAAGGTGTGTTCCACAACCTGGCAATCGTTAAAATTAAAAAAGATTATCCCGGTCAGGCGATGAAAGTGATGAACTCACTTTGGGGTGCCGGGCAAATGATGTTTACCAAAATGATCGTAGTGGTTGATGGAGCGGTGAATATTCAAAACAATGCAGAAGTTGCCCGCTACATTTCTGAAAACGTTGATCCCCAACAGGATTTTATTTTTACTTCCGGGCCGATGGACGTGTTGGACCATTCCTGCTCTAAAGCTTCTTTCGGCGGAAAAATGGGAATTGACGCGACCAAAAAACTTCCGGAAGAATTAAGGACGGATGAAGAAAAAACACCGGTAAAAACAGTATCCGCTTTAAACAAGGAAGCGATCAAAATACAAAACCCGGCCATTGCAGCGATCAATGGTTCTTTGCTGCAATTAGGGATTTCGCTGATTTTTATCTCCGTAGAAAAAAACAAACCCGGACAGATCGAAGAGCTCAACCAAAACCTGTTTAAACAAGGTTTGCTGGATGAGGTTAAAGTGGTGATCTACTTAGACCATACGATTGACATTGCTGATACCGCAGATGCCGTTTGGCGCTTTGCCAACAACATTGATCCGAAACGTGATGCTTTTGTGATCAAAGCAAAAAACAACCAAAGCCTGTCGCATATCAGTTTTGACGGAACCCGAAAAACCAAAGAATTGGATGGTTTTGAACGCGACTGGCCGAATATTCTGGCCAACACAACCGAAGTAATTGAAAAAGTTGATGCAATGTGGCCTCGTCTTGGTTTGGGTGAATTCATTAAATCCCCTTCACTTAAATACCAGAAACAATTGTACAAAGGCGGCGCAGTAGTTTCAGAATGATGCTTCTTTTATCGGCATAAAATTAAAAAACCTCGCTTGCATGGACTGGTGAGGTTTTTTATGGGGTAAAAGAAGCATTGTTTAGGTAGGAGGTTTATGCAAAACTGGCAACCCGCAATTCAAAACTGATCCAATTTGTACGACAAACCAATTTTATCTTTTACATTGTATCCCGATGTCAATCCGCTTAAACCCTGTTATTGATCATGTTTTTTCCGGTTTAATCTGGAAATTAGAAATCGATGCTGCAACCGAACTTATTTTTGCAGAAACCAGGAACAGTGAAAACCGGACGGTAGCTTTTTCTTCTTTCAACCTAAAAAACGGGCAGGTATATTTTAGTGAGGTTTTGACGGAAGAAAAATGGCTGACCGGGATGGAAGGTGCGCGGAAAGGCGTATTGTTTTTACATGGCTATAAATCACCACAAAGCCCGGAACACAAAGGTATTATTGCGTTGGATGGTTTTACGGGCAAGCAGCTTTGGGCTGATTATAACTTATCAGTAGAAGCTTTTACAACGGAAGGATTATTGGCGGCCGATCAACGTTTTCAAACTAAAAAAACGGTTTTGCTGGACGAGCAAAGCGGAAGTATGCTGACTGGTACGAGCAATTTGCAGGATGATTTTCAGGAAATCCGATATCCGCCTTTGCTTCGTTTATTGCCCGAAAATATTGCCAGTTTGATTACCGGAACAATAACCGGCGAAATCAACTGTTTAAATTACAATCCGTACTTAATTATATCTTTGCACACGCAAAATGAAGGGCTTTTGTTGCATCAGCTTTTCATTATCGAAAATGATACGATTGTTTACCACGATTTACTGAATGAACACATACAAAAATTACAGCCCGAAGCGTTCGTAATGATTAAAAATCATTTGGTTTATATTAAAAATAAAAACTGCCTAAAAATTTTAAACCTATAAACAGGAATTAAAGAAGCATGATAAAAATTAAATATATAGCCATAGTGCTATTTTTTCTCAGCCTGTCCAACCGCCTTTTCGCCATTGTTTTAGCTGATTCTGTGGGTATTGAAAACCAGAATGGCAAGATGGTCATCCTGCATAAACTGGATCCGAAAGACAATTATTACTCAATTGCAAGGCGTTACAATGTACGCCCGAAAGACATCATCGATTATAACAACAACGCAAAAATGCAGATCGGTGCCATTATCAAAGTACCTACCGACAGGCCTTTTGCATCAACTCCTGCACAGGTAAAAACAGCAGTAACAAGTAATCCGCCCTACACCAAATCAACCAGAACCACGACCAGCGAAGTTACCACAACTCCTGCACCGACAAATCAACCGGAATACACACAGTACAAAGTATCTGCCGGGGAAACGCTTTATGCTATTTCCAAACGATTTCAGGTAAAGGTTGATGATATTATCAGTTGGAACAACTTAAAAAGCAATAATTTAAATGCAGGCCAAATGCTGCGCATCAAACGTGAAGAACCGCAACCGGCAGCAGCGCCTGTAATAACAGCACCGGCAGAAACATCCATGACTGCCGTTCGGGACAATACGCTTAAAAAGGATTCTGCCCGGGCCATCAGCACAGATAGTTCCGGCAGCCGCCGCTTGCCAAACAACCGTTACGGATTGACAGAAAAAAACGAAAAAGGGACGGCAGTGTGGATCAGCGATGCAAACCTGGACGCTAAAAAGAAATATGTGCTGCACCGCACGGCACCGGTTGGAACGATCATCAAGATCACCAATCCGAATACCAACAGGACTACTTTTGCCAAAGTGGTAGGCAGTTTCACGGAGAATGAAACCAACAAGGATGCGATTGTGGTAATGACGAAAGATGTTGCCGAATCTTTAGGGGCTTTAGATAAACGTTTCTACGTAACGATCAGCTACGGCAGCCCGAACCCGAATGAATAAACCTTATGTAATAGGTATTGCTGGCGGCAGTGGGTCGGGCAAAACTTTTTTTCTGAACTGTTTTTTAAAGCATTTTTCTGCGGATGAAGTGTGTTTGATTTCCCAGGACGATTATTACATCCCTGTTGCAGAAGGAATGACCGCCGAAGAAAACAAACTATACAACTTTGATCTGCCAACTACTATTGATGAAGCTGCATTTTTGGCAGATGCCCGAAAGTTGCTGAACCGTGAAACGGTTTATAAAAAAGAATATACGTTTAACAATCCTTCGGCAGTGCCAAAAATATTGGAAATCAAATCGGCACTGGTTATTATTATTGAAGGCTTGTTTATCCTGCATTTTGAAGCGATTGCAGAAATGCTCGACCTAAAGGTTTTTATTGATACAAAAGAAGAAGTTGCACTGCACCGCCGTTTAAAGCGCGATTTGCTGGAACGCGGTTACTCGGCCGAAGATGTGCATTACAAATGGACAAACCATGTATTGCCCGCTTACAAAGATTTTTTGCTGCCATACAAATCGGTTTGCCATAAAATTGTGGTGAACAATACGCAGGTTGCAGAAGATATTATCCGGGTTACGCAGGAAATCTCGAAAGAGGTGCGGGAAAGTGTGTTGGTGTGAAGGTTGATCTGATTTATTCCTGATGCTTCTTTTACCCCCATAAATCTGTTAAAAAACCTTGCTATTTGTTTTCAATTACTTTAAATAAATTCCTGGTAATACGTTTTAAGATAGTGGCATCTTCCGTAATAATTTCGGCATCAGCCAACATTCCCTGTTTTAAATGTACCGGCCTTTTTAAATCAGTTGTGCTTTTTAGGTTAAAGCTAACCCTGGATAAAAACACGCTATCCTTATAGGGCACATCATTGATGTTGCCGATCCTGCCCCGGATCATGCCGTACTCTTCAAAAGGGTAGCTGCGGAGCTTGATCAGCACTTCCTGGTTTTCTTTCACTTTGCCCATATTCGCTTGCGGGATAGCCATTTCACCGAAATAATTACCATTGCCGGGATTGATATAAAACACTTCCTGCCCGGCCTGCAATACCTGATTTTGCTGAATAATACCGGCAAAAGATAGTTTACCGTTCTGGGAAGCACTCAACACATACTTGCTTTTCCATTCTTCCGCCTGACTGATCAAACTGTTCAAAGCTTGTATAAACTTGGCTTTTTCTTCCATCATCTGGTTGTCCAGCTCCAGGATTTCTTTTTGTTTAGCATCGTAATTGCTACCGGCAGTGATCAGGGAAGCATCGGTTTGTACCAATGGCGCCTGCTTCGACAAATACTTACTTTCAGCAACCCGAAGTTCAGCAGGTGTTTCCGCTTTGTCTTGCTCCAGCCTGATGATTTAAATATTCCTGTAAATCGTTCTGCTTCAACCGAAAAAAGTTTAAACAACCCTATTTTTAAAATATGATTTTAAAATTCCCGTGCTTCTTTTATCGCACTAAATCCATTAAACCTTGCTCTCATAACAAACCTGGTGTATAAAGCTTAACTTTCCCATCACTTCCGGTGTGATCACAAAAGGATACAAATCGGTATGGCCCATGCTGCGGTTGATGCTGTTCATGGCAAAACTCATAGGCAGCCAGGTTGCAATAATTTCGGTAAAATCAATAATCCCGTAAGGTTCCTGCTTTACATCTACATCTAAATGATCGGCTTGCCTGGCAATTTGCGGGTGCACACTTAAACCAAAAGCGTAACCGGTTTGCAGCGTATCCATGATGTGCAGGTAATGCGCCCAGGTTTCTGCCCAGTCTTCCCAAACATGAGAACTGGCATAAGTGCTGATAAAATGCATGTTCCAATCTGCCGGTGCGCCTTGCTGGTAATGTTTTTGCAAAGCCTCGCCGTAATCTTCCCGGTCGTCGCCGAATAAATTCCTAAATTCTTGCAGGTAAACAGAGTTGTCAATTAACCTGTCCCAATAGTAATGCCCCATCTCGTGCCGGAAATGCCCGATCAAAGTACGGTACGGTTCGTTCATTGCTTTGCGTGATTTTTCCCGCTCCACATCATCTGCTTCTGCAATATTTAAAGTGATCAAACCATTGTCATGGCCGGTCAGCACACGTGGTTTTCCTTTTAAATCTGCCAAAAAATCAAAGGTCAGGCCTTTTTCAGCATCAACTTTTTTACTGAGTAAAGGAAGCTTCATCTTTAGCAAACTATAAATCAATCGATGTTTGGCATTTTCAATCACCATCCACTGACTGATCGCTTCCGGTTGGTTCAAGTTTGGAATGGTACTGTTGAGTTCGCAGGCTTCACAATAAAGTTTTTCGTTGCCTTCTTTTACCAGCCAGTTGCAAACCCCATACAAGTGGTTTACGCAGTAACGGTAAAACTGTCCGGCCCTGTTATAAATGGCATAAGTCCCGTTTTGCCAGGAAACCACCGGATAGAGTTTCAGTTCTTTAGCCTCAAAGCCTAATGGATAGCCGCATTGCACACAACTGTTGTTTTCAAAATATAAGATATGGCCGCAATGCGTACACTTAAAAATTTCCATGGCTTTGGGTTGATCAATTTTCTTTTGCTAAACTTTTTTTCAGGGTTTTTGATTTAGAATTTATACTACTTACCAGCTTGCTTCTGTGGAAAAACATTAGTCAACCAAGAATAAGTGTTCTGGCCAAAGCCTCACCCAAACCCTCTATAGAAAGCCTCACCCTAAATCCCTCTCCAGGGGAGAGGGACTTGAACGCGGGCGAAGCTAACCCCCTCTCCCCTGGAGAGGGCCGGGGTGAGGCTAAATAAAAACACCAAACAGCTTCTATGTAAACGAAGCATATCATTACTTTTGTTGTTTCAACAAGCTCATTCCTGCTGAATGATCATCTTCCGCTGGTTTCATGTATAAAAAACTTACTTCTTTTTTAATTGCTTTCCTGTCGTTCCACCTGGCTTCGGCACAGCAAACCGATACCTTAAAAAAACTGCAGGAAGTAGTGATCAAAGCTTATTTAACGCAGCAGCCGCTTTTAACAGTTCCGGCAGCAGTCAGTAAGATTGATTTGCAGCAGTTGGAAATGCAGTCCGGTTTTTCATTGGTTCCGGCGATAAACACCGTGCCGGGCGTACGGATGGAAGAGCGTTCGCCGGGCAGTTACCGTTTATCCATCCGCGGCAGCTTGCTGCGTTCTCCTTTTGGGGTGCGCAATATAAAAATTTACATGGATGAATTTTCATTAACGGATGCCGGAGGAAATACTTATTTAAATCTGCTTGATTTAAGCGCCATACAAAACATTACCATTTTAAGAGGGCCTGACGGAAGTTTGTACGGCGCCAATTCCAACGGTGTGGTTTTGATTGACCCTTTTGGGAACCATCAACCTGCAAGCACGGCTTCCGTTGGTTTTGAAGCTGGTTCTTATGGCAGCTATCGTGAAAATATAGCGATAAAAGAAGCATTAAAAAACAATCAGCTCAACATCAACCAAAGCTGGCAGCAAGCCGACGGCTACCGGCAAAACAGCGCTTTAAAACGGAAGTTTATTCAAGCTGCCGACACCTGGGTTTATTCTCCCAACAGTCAATTAAAAGCTTTATTTTTTTATTCGGACTTGGGTTATCAAACGCCGGGAGGTTTAACGCTGGCACAGTTTCGGCAAAACCCGGAATCGGCACGTCCGGCAACTGCAACTTTGCCCGGGGCGATAGAACAACATGCAGCAATTTACAATAAAACCCTGTTTGGCGGTGTTTCCAACGAGAGCTTTTATCTGCCAAATTTAAAACATGTGGTTGCTGTTTACGGGATGCACACTAATTTTGACAATCCTTTTATCACCAATGAAGAAGTACGGCTGGAAAATACTATTGGTTTACGGACTTACTTAGAACTGAGCAGCAATCCGCAAGAAAACTTGAATTGGAAACTGAACCTGGGAACAGAACAGCAGCAAACGCGCTCCAACATCAACAATTACGACAACAACAAAGGAACACGCGGCAATTTGCAGGCCGCAAGTAATATCCTCACCAAACAAGCCTTTTACTTTACGCGCTTTGCCGCAACTATTTTCAAAAAAATCCATGCAGAAGCAGCATTGAGCTTAAACAATTATCAGTATGATTTTACAGATGTTAATTCATCCGCAGGGATCAATCGTTTTAAGCCTGTACTGATGCCACGCTTGGCTTTGTCCTACGAAGTAACTAATAGTTTTGCCTGGCGCGCGACTGTTAGCCGCGGTTATTCTACTCCCGCAACAGCGGAAGTAAGGCCAACAAGCCATCAAATCAACAATAATTTACAGGCCGAAAAAGGCTGGAACTACGAGGTTGGTTTTAGAAAGCAAAGCACAAATGCACGTTTTAATCTGGATATTGCTTTGTTTTATTATCGCTTAAACAATGCAATTGTACGTAGGTTGAACGATGACGGAACGGAATATTATTTAAATGCTGGTGGCACAAACCAGGCAGGAATAGAAACAGCAACCAGTTTTCAAATTATCCGGGCTAACAACAATTATTTTTTTAGAAGTTTATTGGTAAATAATAGCCTTGCTTTAAGCAAATTCCGGTTCAGGGATTATTTTAATGCAAGTGCAAATTACTCGGGGAACAAGTTGACAGGAGTTCCTGCTTCCGTTTCTGTGAGCCAATTAAATGCCACGTTTCCGGCGCGCTTCTACTTCTTTTTGCAGCACAATTATACTTCCAAAATCCCGCTTGATGATGGCAATACGGCTTTCGCAAATGCTTATCATCTTATCCAAGCCAAAACCGGCTGGAACAAGAACCTCGGCAAAAAAACAAACCTGAATATTTTTGCCGGGATAGATAATTTGCTCAACCAGCGTTATAGTTTGGGCAATGATTTGAACGCTGTTGGTTTACGATATTACAATGGCGCACCTTTACGCAATTGGTTCACCGGAATTAAAGTTCAGTTTTAAACAAAAAAAGCGATGCTGTTTTTATCGGCATAAAAACAGTATCGCTTGCAGAAGGAGTTATTTAATTTTACTGTTTTACAAAATTGTAAACCACGTAACCTGTTTTTCCACCATATTGCACCGGGGATTTTAAAGTCATGGTATTCCCTGTAGTAGCCGTAACCAGCAAGCGGTAACCATCTTCTACGTTTTTCGGTTTGTCTTTATCGTACAGCTTTTTAAATTGAAATTCCGGTCCGCTTGTACCGTTGGAAAACGACCAGTAAATGTTTTGCGTTGTTCCAACCGGGCAGCCGTTTTTTGTATTGTTGATCGTGAAAGAACCATTGCCGCTGTTGGTCAGTTTCCAGATGCTGTTTTCAAAACAAGTATAAGGCGCAGTATTGAATGCAGACTGTACACTTCCAGGCAGCAAGCCTTCTAGGGAAACCGCTGTAATTCCCCAATTACCGGAAATTTTCCCACGGGAAATTGTATTCGGGTTCTTTTTTAAACTGGAGCAGGCAGAAAAGCTCAATGCAACGAGAACTACGCATACTGTTTTTAACAATGTTTTTTTCATGATATGTTATTTATTTGGTTTAAGCAGATGGAAGGTATTTATCTTAAAAGTACAACGTTTCCTCCTGCAAAGGTAGGTAAACGGACGGTAAGTTTTTTTGTTGGTAAAAGAAGCAAAAAGGGTGCTCCGGTCTTGATTTTAGTTCTATAGAATAATTATGATTAAACTGCAATTGCCATGACCTTTAGGTCGTGGACAAAGAACAATAAATACCAGGCTTTAGCCCAAAATTGTAGACACTTAACAAGCAAAATTGGAAGCATTTTTTTTAAATGGTTTTGGGCTAAAGCCAATATTTGATTTTTATACGATCCACGACCTAAAGGTCGTGGCAATTAAAGGTCGTAACAATTAAGGCCGTGGCAATTTTAGCTGCACAAATCGTTACAGAAATTAATTTTTATTCCGTTCGATCCAGGATTGATGGATTTCCTGAAAAACTGTTTCCAATGATTTCGTGATTTGCCAGTTTGGATAATGTGCCTGCATTTTCCGTAAATCGCTGTAATAACAAATATGGTCGCCAATGCGGTTTGTTTCACTGTAACTATATTTCATTTTTTTACCGCTGATGTTGGAAATGCTGTCAAAAGCTTCCCAGATCGAACAGGTATTTTCTTTTCCGCCGCCCAGGTTATACACTTCTGCCACTCTCGGTGCTTTGATAAATTCTTCTATAAAACGCGCCACATCGTAAGAATGGATATTATCGCGCACCTGCTTGCCTTTGTAACCAAAAATAGTATAAGGTTTTTCTTCGAGGTTGCATTTGATCAAATAGCTTAAAAAACCATGCAACTCCACACCCGTATGGTTTGGTCCGGTTAAGCAGCCACCACGTAAACACGCGGTTGGCATATTAAAATAACGTCCGTATTCCTGTACTGAAATATCTGCCGAAACTTTGGAAGCACCAAAAAGCGAATGTTTGGTTTGATCGATGCGGAAGTTCTCGGCAATGCCATATTCAAAATTAGCATCGGCATAATCCCAGCGCTTTTCCAGTTCTACCATTGCAATTTCATTCGGTGCATCGCCATAAACTTTATTGGTTGACATGTGCACAAATGGAATCTCCGTATTATATCTTCGCGTAGCTTCTAAAAGGTTAAACGTACCCACTGCATTGGTATCAAAATCATCAAAAGGAATATCGGCAGCGCGGTCATGACTTGGCTGCGCTGCAGTATGTACGATGGCATCAGGTTTGATGGAACTAATCAATTCAAGCACACCGTTACGGTCGCGGATATCCAGTTCGTGGTGATGGAAATTTTTGATCCTGCTTTTCAACCGGCTTTCGTTCCAGCGGGTATCGCCATTGGCGCCAAAAAAAACTGCGCGCTGGTTATTGTCAATGCCATGGATTTCCCATCCCAGATCAGCAAAATGGATACAGACTTCCGAACCGATTAATCCTGATGAACCTGTTACTAATAATTTTTTCATGTATAATTATCTGCTGCTTTGTATGAGATTAAGCATTAAAAGGTTTCAAAAAAGAATTGAACAGGCAATCAATTACAAACGTCCATCGGCAACGCCCGCTTTCAATGCCCCTTTTATGTCATAAATTATGGCACGCTGCTGGTTTTTAAGCTGATTCAAATCCAAATCCTGAAATTCCTGATGTGCAACAGCCAAAACAATTGCATCATAATTATCTTTCAATTGTTTAGGCTGGTTCAAAGTTGCAAAGCCGTACTCCTGTTTCACTTCTTCCGGATCAGCCCAGGGATCATATACCGTTAATACAGTTTCAAATTCATTAAAAACCCTTGCAATATCAATCACGCGCGTATTGCGAACGTCGGGGCAATTCTCTTTAAAAGTAAAACCCAAAACCAAAACTTTTGAATGTTTGACCGGAATATCCTTCTTTACCATCAGCTTGATTACTTCCAAAGCAATGTAAGCGCCCATACCATCATTTAAACGGCGGCCGGCCAAAATAATTTCCGGGTGATAACCAACTTCCTGTGCTTTTTGTGCCAAATAATACGGATCAATTCCTGTACAATGTCCGCCAACCAAACCCGGTTTAAACTTTAAAAAATTCCATTTGGTACTGGCGGCTTCCAGAACTTCGCCGGTATCAATGCCCATTAAATTAAAAATTTTGGCCAGTTCGTTTACAAAAGCAATGTTGATATCACGCTGCGAATTTTCAATTACTTTTGCAGCTTCTGCTACTTTGATGCTTGGTGCGAGATGTGTTCCCGCAACGACAATGGATTGATAAAGCTGATTGACAAATCCTGCAGCTTCTGGTGTAGAACCAGAAGTTATTTTTTTAATGTTGACCAGCGTATGTTCTTTATCACCTGGATTGATCCGTTCGGGCGAATAGCCTGCAAAAAAATCGTGGTTAAAAGTTAAACCGGAAACAGCTTGCAGCACCGGCACACATTCATCTTCGGTTACGCCTGGATAAACGGTGGATTCATATATGACTAGATCACCTTTTTTTAAAGCTTTACCAACCAATACACTTGCTTCTTTGATCAGCTTTAAATCCGGACGGTTGTGCTTATCAGTCGGAGTTGGCACGGCGACAGTAAAAACGTTACAATCCGCTAAACTTTCAGGTCCACTTGTACAAAAAAGTTTTCCGTTTGGGGAGAGAACGGCTTGTAATCGCACAGCTTCTACTTCCCGCGTTCGGTCGAAACCAGTGAGCAAATCTGCAATTCTTTTTGTGTTGAGATCAAATCCGATAACTTCATTTTTCGCTGCAAATTCCACAGCCAACGGCAAACCAACGTAACCTAAACCGATAACAGCAATTTTAATCCGATCAGGTTTTTGGTAGATGGAATATGGTTTTGTAGTGCTTAAATCGGGCATTGTGAATAGGAAGACGGCAAATATATCATTTTTACAGAAGCAAAAAATTACCTGCTAAAAGAAGCATTTCGGTATCAGGAATTATAAATTTGATATACTCCTTTTACCGTCCTTTTTTCCGCATCGCCCACTAAAATCGTGGCAATCTTTTTTTGGATCATCAGGTTTTCTGCTTCGCTGATGAACTCGTTTTCATCAATAATAATTGGGTTTGAGTTGAAAATATCTTTGATTTTGATGGAGGAAGTATCCGGGAAACGCAGCAAGCCACGTCTTAAATCGCCATCTGTTAAAATCCCTTCTGCCTTTTCTTCATCTCCCACAATCACCAAACCCAAACGCCCGGCCGACATTAACAGAATTAGGTCGGTAAAAGAAGCATCGGGTTTAATAAACGGCAAATTGTCTGTCCGCATCAGGTCTTTTACGCGTGTTACCAGTTTGCGACCCAAACTTCCGCCCGGATGGAAACGTGCAAAGTCTTCCTGCATAAAATTTCGCGCTTCCATTAAAGCCACGGCCAAAGCATCTCCCAAAACCAACATAGCCGTGGTGGAAGAAGTTGGCGCAAGCAGCAGCGGACAAGCTTCCTGCGTAATCATCACTTTCAAACAGCAATCCGAATTTTTAGCTAAAGAGGATTCGGGGTTTCCGGTGATGGCAATCAATTTATTTTGATGCCATTTTAGAAAAGGAATAATTTTCAGCACTTCATCGGTTTCGCCGGAAAAAGAAATTAAGATGACGATGTCTTCTTTGCCAATGATGCCCAAATCGCCGTGAAAAGCTTCGCTTGGATGCAAAAAATAAGCAGGCGTGCCGGTGCTGGAAAGGGTGGCGACAATCTTTTTTCCGATCAAACCCGATTTACCGATACCGGACACAATTACTTTTCCTTTGGTTTTCAAGATCAGTTCTATCGCCTGGTCAAAAGCTTCATCCAAATATTGAACAACCTGTTGCAGCGATTCTATTTCGATTTGAAATACGCGCCGGGCAACTGCTAATCTGCTATTGTCCATCGGACAGCTCGCTGATTAAACCTTCCAGATCTTTCAAATAAAGCATGTTCGGGCCATCGCTTAAAGCATGGTCAGGATCGGGATGTGTTTCGATGAAATAACCATTGGCACCAAAAGCTTTTGCAGCACGTGCCATCAAAGGGACAAATTTCCGGTCGCCACCGGTTTTGCCGCCTGCCCCTCCCGGTCGTTGTACCGAATGCGTGCAATCCATGCAAACCGGATAGCCAAAAGCTTTCATGTCGTCAATGTTCCTGAAATCGACCACCAGATTATTGTAGCCGAAACTGTTGCCCCGTTCTGTTAGAATTACTTGGTTGTTACCTGCTTCCGCAACTTTTTGTGCCGGATAAAACATGTCCTGACCAGATAAAAACTGTGCTTTTTTGATATTTACAATTTTGCCGGTTTGGGCAGCAGCCACTAACAGATCTGTTTGCCGGCAAAGGAAAGCCGGAATCTGCAAAATATCAATTACTTCGGCAGCAATTTTGGCTTGGTAAGGTTCATGAATATCAGTAGTTACGGGCAAGCCAAATTTTTCTTTTACAGCCTGCAGCATTTCCATGCCTTTTTCTAAACCTGGGCCGCGGTATGAATGGATAGAAGTGCGGTTGGCTTTATCAAAAGAAGATTTAAAAATGATGGTCACGTTTAATTTCTCCCGGATGGTAACTAATTTTTCTGCCACTAAAAACAGTAGTTCCTGGTTTTCCATTACGCATGGGCCAACAATAAAAAAAGATTTGTTTTGAATCAGGCTGTAATCCATTGGGATTTTGTTTGAATTAAAGGACCAAAGATAGGATTTGAAGCAGGAAAGGTGTGAGTTGTTAAGAATTAGTAGTCGAAGTTAGTTTATGATCGAAAGACTATTTGCACAACTCTATCAATTTGTCAAGTGTTATTACCGTTCCTTTTCCATCTTTTAAATCCTGTTGTGATTGTTTGATTTTAGCAACAAAATTAGCATTGTAAGGACTTTTTTCTGTTTCAAAATCAACTTTTAAAGCTTTGGCCAAGGCTTTAAAAACAGATGATTGTTTTTTGTTTTTTGGATGTAGGATAAGCATTTCCATATTCCAAATTTATAACTTTTTTTCCTTTGGTCTTTATAACAAAAGGGCTTGTTTTGAAGCAGGCTGAATCTGTCTATTTAAAAATGAAAAGCCTAAAGATAGGAGTTGAAGCTGAAAAAGCTTCTGTATGAAAAGGATTAACTGCTTTGAGCTTGATGCTTCTTTTATCGGTATAAAATGTGTAAAGCAGGTAAACTTTAATTTACGCTTTAAATGGAAAAAACATTGATTAAATGACCAAGTGTTTATTAAAGTTAGTGATTATAGCTTTTGAGAAACCATCAGCATAAGTTATCAAAAGAAATTTTTTCTAATATGTTAATTGAAAAACAATAAATATTGCTTGTTTATCAATTAAATTATCATCTTTGAACACAATTTACATTTACAAACTAAACTAATTAAGGCATCATGAAAAGTATAAGTTTTAGCAAGTGGCTAATGGCCATAAAAGTAGTTCTTTGGGTTTCTTTAATAGGATTTGGCCTGACACTATTTAATACAGCAGGATTAGTGTTCAATTCCGATCAGGTGTTTACCAATGTTAAATTAAAAAACCAGGAAAAGATTTCTGTCCCTAACGGGGAACTAACAGCAAATAGCGGTGTATTTTCTTTTAAAACCGGGAATCTTTTGGACAAGTTGATTTTTAAACATGTTTCTGGTTACCATGATTTTATCCAGTCCCTTTTTACGTTTGTTATTTGCTGTATTCTTTTGATCACCATCAGAGAAATCAATGCCAACAGCCCGTTTACTTTGAAAGTTGCAACCAGAATCCGACTGATTGGATTATTATATATAGTTTATGGATTAATAAGTATAGGAGCAGGCTATTATATTTATTTAAGAATAAATACAGATCAAATATCCGGAGATTACAGTGGTTTTAGAGATGATCTGTCAGACATTAAAGTAGGTGTATTTATTTTGATCCTGGCGTTCATTTATCGGATCGGTGCTTCTTTCCAGGAAGAAAACCAATTAACTGTATAACCATGCCGATAACAGTAAATTTAGATGTTATGATGGCTAAACGCAAGATGTCATTAAACGAGTTGCAGCAGAAAGTCGGGATCACTTTGTCCAACCTGTCTATTCTTAAAACAGGCAAAGCCAAAGCCATACGTTTTGAAACGTTAGAATCCATCTGTAAAGCTTTGAATTGCCAGCCGGGGGATTTGTTGGAATATAATGCAAATCAGATTTTTACAAAGATCAATACATAGCTGTTTTGTTTAGTCCTGCAATTTCAATCTTTGAAAAAATATTTTCGAAAGCCATTCTAAAAGGTTTTTTTAATATAAGTTGTTGCAGCAAAATTTTACTTGGAAGCTTGATGCTTCTTTTACCCATAAAAAATTTGTGAAGCAGGAATAAAATTATTACTTGTGACAATTAATTTGATCTAACGTTTTTTCCAAAATTGGATTTCTTTAAACAATCAATCACCATCCTTCTTTTATCGGTAAAAAATAAGTGTAAATATTTTAATGTTTTTAAATGGTTAGTACTTTAATCCATTTCGGCAGTTATATTTTTCTGATACAAATTATCAGGCATTCTTGTTGTCAATTATCCTGGTTTAGCTGTTAAATTTGTCGCCTCACCATGAAAGAAAACAGCACCATAAAATTATATGACACCAAGACGTTCACAAATAAGTTTATGCCTTCGGAAGAATTGCGAAGCTTATTAAAAGGTGATTATAACAAATTCCTGCTTGTGCCGGTAGAAGAAATGCACCGCCATGTAAAGCAGACTGTTCCTCCTTCCAGGGCGGTTAACCATACTTTTATTTACCTCACCGAAGGCGAAGCTTATATGAAAATAGGCAGCGAAAAGTATAAGATTTACAAAGATGAGATGCTGATCGTTCCGGCAGGACAAATATTTTCATTTGAAGAATACAACAGCAGTAAATTTAACAAAGGTTTTCTGTGTAATTTTAATGAGGAAATACTGGTTGGTAAATTTGGCAATAGTGAATTGCTGAAAAACTTTGAATTTTTAAAAGTGTGGGGAAATCCAATCATCAATTTAGGGAAGGAAACTTCTGGTTTTGTTTTACAATTGCTCAAGAGAATACTGCTTGAATATTCCAAAAACGGGCTTAATCATTTGGATATTATCCAATCTTATTTTATCGCTTTACTGTGCGAGATCAACCAGGTTTATAAACCACTTTTTAATACCAAACAAACCACAGCCGTAAGCCTCACTAATAATTTTAAAGAATTACTTTCCAAGCATATCAAAACCAAACATCGGGTTACGGATTATGCTTCTCTGTTAAACATTAGTCCGAACCATTTAAATAAAACAGTAAAAAGCGTAACCGCTAAATCGCCAACTAAATGGATTGATGAAGCTATTGTACTGGAAGCAAAAGTTTTACTTTATCAAACTGATTTAACAATAAGTGAAGTTTCAGCGGCTGTTGGCTTGGAAGACCAGTCTTACTTTAGCCGCCTTTTTAAGAAGTATGAAAGCATCAGTCCTACAGAATTCAGAGCTTTGATTGATAAATCCTAAACTTAACTCCTTTTGTCCTAACCTGTCGTCCGTTTAAGCCTGATCTTTGCATCCAAATTTTATACTGATGCAAACCCATATTATACCTCCGTTTCATTTTGTTCAGGCTTTTGGCGCTGTAACAATAGCATTTATTTACATCTTATTATCCTCTCTGATTAAAGAACCGGAAAGGCAAAAGGCTAGCGCTGTTATTTTAAGCGGTGCAGGGGCGGCCTACCTGAGCAGTGGTTTAGGTGTTTGGGAATTTGCCTTTTGTACCCTGATCACTTTTATTGCATATAAAGGTTTAACCGCCTATTATTTAATTGGAATTGGATGGCTTTTGCATGCTTCATGGGATCTTGTCCATCACCTGTATGCAAACCCGATCGTAGTGATGAGCCCTTCCTCATCTGCCGGTTGTGCCGTTTGCGACCCTGTTATAGCCATTTGGTTTTTTATGGGCGCGCCTAATGTATTTAACTGGTTCCGGGAAAAACGGGTTACCGGATTTACCATTGATAAAGCCCAATAAATCATGTTTTCCAACCCCGTTTTCTTTTTAATTATCCATTCCTTATTGCGCTGGCTGGTACTGATCAGTTTGGTTTATGCTATTTACAGAGCTTATAAAGGTTACACATCCGATTTAGCATTTACCAAAACAGATAATTCAGCAAGGCATTGGACGGCTACCATCGCACACATCCAATTGATAGTAGGCATAACGCTTTACACCCAAAGCACCATTACCAAATACTTCTGGCGGAATTTTGATAAAGCAATTCATCAGCAGGACACCACTTTTTTCGGGCTGATCCATATCACTTTAATGCTTACGGCCATAGTAATCATTACCATCGGTTCGGCTTTGGCAAAAAGAAGGAAAACCGACAAGGAAAAGTTTAAAACCATGCTTTTGTGGTTTTCTGCGGCTTTGCTGATCATCTTTATTGCCATACCCTGGCCGTTTTCACCTTTGGCAAACAGGCCTTATATCAGAACAAATTAAATTATGAACAAATATTTTAACACCAGCATTGGACGCTTGCGTTTGATCGCTTATTGCGAAGGTATTTCCTTATTGATACTTGTTTTTGTTGCCGTCCCGCTAAAACACTTTTACGGCAATCCATCCCTGGTAAAATCACTCGGGCCGGTCCATGGGATACTTTTTCTGCTTTTTATAGTTAATACTTTGAACGTTGGCATTGAACAGCATTGGAAATTCAAAACCACTACCTGGAAAGTACTGCTGGCTTGTATCATTCCTTTTGGAACTTTTTATATTGATTATAGAATTTTGAGCAAGATAAGAACACAATAAAAGTTATTTAAATTTTAGATTTTATTGAAATACAATTTACAATTTTAGCATTTGCTTTCATGCTTCTTTTATGCCATAAAAATCATTAGTATAAAATTAAAACCACAAATAAAACAAGCCATGGTATTGGTATTTAAAACATCAGTAACAACAAAGACAAAAGCTCAAAAAATAAAAACACAACTTGATAAGTTATTTGGCCAATATAATTGGAACTTTGATTTAGAAGATTGCGACAAGATTTTACGGATTGTAAGTAAGGACGATATCTCTGAATTTGTGGTTACAGAACTTAACAAACTTGATTTTGATTGTGTGGAATTGGATTAAAAATTGATTTTACAGGAGGTTATAAAGCATCATTGTTTTTGTAGGGTAAAAGAAGCTCAATGATAAAAGCTAAAGCAGAAAAAAGTGCCTGCATCAAAAATGGAAATAACGATTGTGTTGCAATGCTTCTTTTACCGGTAGAAAATTTGTAAAGCAGAAATTTAATAAAATACTTTACAATTTATTATTACGCTTTCTAACAATTTTGCTAAACTTAAATAATTGCTGCTTTAATAGCTGCTTCCATTTCATCTGAATACCCTTCGCTAATAAAAATCACTTTACCGTTTTTATCAATTAAAATATACAACGGAACGGCACTTAATTTATAATCCTTTTTAAGTTGTTCATTACCGATTAACATTGGAAAGTTTATTCCTCTATTTTTGACTAATAGTTTGGATGGTTGTAGCTGTTTTATTTCATTGGTTATACCGTAAACTAACAATCCCTCATCCTTGTAAGTATCATACAATTTTTGAACTTTAGGCATAGATTCTAAACAAGGTCCGCACCATACTTCCCAAAAATCCAGCAATATTGCTTTGCCTCGCATTTTTGATAGATTTATGCTTTTATTATCAAAAGAAACCAGTTCAAAGTCAGGGGCTTCTTTATCTTTTAAAGTCATAACTGGTCTTCCTGCTTGGTTTATAATATGATGTTTATATTCTTTTAAAAAAGTAGGCGATGAAAAGTTATACACAAACGAAGTATTATTTATATTTACTTTCTGTATCGCATAAAACAAATCCTGTACACGGCCTAATGTTTCCTGATGTTGTCTAACTGATAGAGGCAACATTGTCTCCTTACTAATTTTTACCGTTTTAGATCGCTTTACTACATTATATTCTTTTATGTCAGGGTATATTAATTTTAGGTAATAAAAGTTATTGTCTTGACTGGCCTTGAAATCAACAGCCTTAGAGGTGTCTAATTTGATAAAATCTCTTAAAATTAACCGTCCAGCCCCGCTATAAAGAAGATTATCGGAAGGATTATTTATTAAAACGTAAGTTTTTTCTTTTGTATTTGTTTGATAGCCAATATGCCCATCATAAACCATTTCACTGTTATCATTACTATTTTGAACCCAAAATTTAAATCCGAAAACTGGATCAGTTTTGTCAATTAATATCTTAGAATTTCCTGTCATCGTCCTGATATCTCCTGTTACTAAAGTATCTGTACGAACCAAAGTGCAGGATACTGTTTTTAATGCTTGCTGTGCATTAAAAACCTTTGATATAATTTCTTGTGGACTTTGACTAAAAGCATTTATGCCAATAAAAATTAATCCGGTTAACAGTAATAGCTTTTTCATTTTTTACAGCTTAGGTTTTAAAAGCCTAATTTAAATCAAAAACCTTCTGAAAATCACTTCAGAAGGTTTTTTTAATACTTAGATTCGTCTAATCTTACCAAAATACAGAATAAATAGCAACCAATATTCCGCAGATAATTAAACTGCCCGCAGTAAAAGCAGGCGTAACACGGAACATTTTGGTATCTACTTCCAAAGCATTTACGCGTAAGCCTTTGCTGTTTTCGATCATGCTGATGATGTACATGCCAATAACACAAATGATGAATACAAAGCCCATCCGATCTAAGAAAGGGATTTCGTAAACCCCTTGTCCGTTATCTTTTGAAAAACCGGTTGAAGCCAGGAAGTGAAGATCAGCAAATTGCGGCAGGAATTTAAAGAAAACGGATAATGCAAATCCGCCGATGGTTGCAAATAAAGCGGCGTTGGAAGTTGTTTTTCTCCAAAAGAAACCCAGCAAAAACATGGCAAATATACCAGGCGACACAAAACCGGTGTATTCCTGGATGTATTGAAAACCTTGTTTACCTTCTCCCATTAAACCTTCGCCGATCAATAAGGATAAGATCACCCCTAAAACCATCGCAACAACTACCGCAAATTTCCCAAGCAAAACTAAATTGGTTTCGCTAGCGTTAGGGCGGATTACTTTTTTGTAAATATCCAATGTAAAAATAGTAGCAATACTATTTGCTTTACCTGCCAACGATGCAACAATGGCTGCTGTTAAGGCGGCAAAAGCCAAACCTTTCATCCCAACAGGTAACAGGTTTAGGATTGCAGGATAGGCTTTATTCACATCTGTAGCGCCTTTTGAAGTCAGCATTTCGGTATGGAACATGCCTTTTTGGTACAACACATAAGCGGCAATACCCGGAATAACCACGATGACCGGCATCAGGATTTTCAGGAAAGCGGCAAAAAGCAAACCGCCGCGGGCTGTTTTTAAATCGGCACCTAAAGCACGCTGGGTAATATATTGGTTACAGCCCCAATAGTTTAAATTGGTGATCCACAAACCGCCCAACAAAACAGTTAAGCCCGGCAGATCCATATAGTTGGCATTGTCTCTTTTAAAGATCATGTGGAAGTGATCGTTCGCTTCCACAGACAATAGTTTAAGTCCGTTAAAAACACCTGTAGTCCCTGATTTTTCGCTAACCAAATTTAAGGCAATGTATGAAGCAACCAAGCCGCCCAATATCAAAAAGAAGACCTGGATCACATCGGTATAACCAATTACCTTCATTCCGCCTAAAGCAATAATGATCGAAAATACGGCCAGCAATATGATGCATAAAACAACATTAAAGCCGGATATCCCGCTGATGGCCAATGCACCTAAATACAGGATGGACATTAGATTAACCACGATATAAAGCAGCAGCCAAAAGATTGCCATAATCATGGCCACTGTACCGTTATAGCGTTGATGCAGGAACTGCGGCATCGTAAATATTTTATTTTTGAGATAAACAGGAATAAAAAAGATAGCTACAATAATCAGCGTTAATGCGGCCATAAATTCATATGAGGAAATGGCCAGGCCCATTTTAAAACCGGAACCGCTCATGCCTATAAATTGCTCGGCGGAAATATTGGAAGCAATTAAAGAGGAACCGATAGCCCACCAGGTGAGCGAACCTTCAGCCAGGAAATAATCTTTAGAAGATGCAATAGCGGTTCTTTTACGTTGGTAAACCCACCAACCATACAAGGCGACAATTAAAAAGTAAATCAGGAATACAGCGTAATCCGGCGTTTGAAGTCTGTTCATATTTGATTTAGGTTTGAAGGCGACAATTTAACTATTTTAAATAGTTATTCGGAAATCTTTAAATAATCTTGTTCAATCTTTTTTAAATTTAAAACCGGTTATTGGTTTTAAGCCTCACCCCCAACCCTTACCCTTACGAGAGGAGAGGGAGGAGAAACAGCATATCCATATAAAAAAAGAGGCCTGATTTCTCATGCCTCTTTTAATTATCATACTTCGTTTAACTGCTGTTTTTATACGCCAAGCAGCAATCTTGCCGGATCTTCCAGTAGTTGTTTTACGCGGACTAAGAAACTAACCGATTCCCTTCCGTCAACAATACGGTGATCATAAGACAAAGCTAAATACATCATCGGGCGGATCACCACTTGTCCGTTTACCGCAACCGGCCGTTCGATAATATTGTGCATGCCTAAGATGGCAGATTGAGGCAAGTTGATGATTGGTGTAGATAACATCGAACCAAAAACACCGCCGTTGGTAATGGTGAAAGTTCCGCCGGTCATTTCCTCAATGGTCAGTTTGCTTTCGCGTGCTTTTACGGCCAGCGCAACAATTGCTTTTTCAATTTCTGCCAGGCTCATAGCATCTGCGTTACGGATAATCGGCACAACCAACCCTTTTGGTGCAGAAACCGCGATGGAAATATCCGCAAAATCGCTGTAAACCACTTCTTCGCCTTCAATACGCGCACCAACAGAAGGCCAGTCTTTCAAAGCTTCGGTAACGGCTTTGGTAAAGAAGGACATAAAACCTAAGCCAACCTGGTATTTCTCTTTAAATTTATCTTTGTATTTGGTGCGCAATTCCATGATGGGCTGCATATCCACTTCGTTAAAAGTAGTAAGCATGGCCGTTTCGTTTTTTACGGCAACCAATCTTTTCGCAACCGTTTTGCGCAGGGACGACATTTTTTCACGTCGTTCTCCGCGGCTTCCCGCGGCTACAGGTTGTGCCGGAACAGCTTTTGCCGGAGCAGGCGCGGCAGCTTTGCTTTCTGCTTTTGCAGCCGGTTTTGGTGTTTCGGCTTTCAGCGCATCTTCTTTGGTGATCCTTCCGCCAACACCATTTCCGTTGATGTTTTTGCCATCCAAACCTCTTTCAGCCAATATTTTTGAAGCCGCAGGCGAAGGTACGCCGGAAGCATAAGTTTTAGCATGGTCAGCACCGGCAGAAATTTCTACTTTTTCGGATACTTCTTTTACCGGTGTTTTTTCTGTTTGGGGAGAAGCAGAACCAGCAGCGATTTTGCCAACCAATGTCCCGATCGCTACCACATCGCCTTCCTTCGCAATGATAGAAAGCGTTCCGGCGGTTTCGGCATTCAGTTCAAACGTGGCTTTATCAGATTCCAGCTCGGCAATCGGCTCGTCCATTTCGACTGGTTCGCCATCTTTTTTCATCCATCTGGTCAAAGTAACTTCTTGTATGGATTCGCCAACCGCCGGGATTTTTATTTCGATTTCTTTAGATGCGGTCGGTGCTGTTGCTGCTTTCGGAGCTGCTGCCGGTTCCGGTTCTGTTGCGGCTTTAGTTTCTGCGGATGCTTCTTTTACCGGTAGTTTTTCTTCGTTTGCATTTCCGGCAGTTTCGCCGGGTTCAATGCTGCAAACTGTTGCACCAATTGCTAATACATCGCCTTCTTTGGCCGTAGTCCTAAGTGTTCCGGCAGCTTCGGCTGTTAGCTCAAATGTGGCTTTATCCGATTCCAGTTCGGCAATAACATCGTCCATTTCTACGTGGTCGCCATCGTTTTTTACCCAATTGGACAGGGTTACTTCAGAAATGGATTCGCCAACCGGCGGAACTTTGATCTCTAAACTCATATTTTTTATAAACTATATTTTAGTGTTAATCAGCTCCGGCATTAGCCATTTTAGCTGTCGTTTCTTCTACTTCTTTTTTTACTGCTTTACCGGCAGGTGCTTCAAATGCTTTACCAACAACATACAATTGCTGTGCAGCGTGTTGTTTTGCATAACCGGTTGCGGTACTGCTGCTTTCTTTGCGCGAAACTACTTCAAATTCTATTTCAGTATGCAATAGTTTCCGGCACAAATACGGCCAGGCACCCATATTTTCGGGTTCTTCTTGTACCCAAACCCAGCTTTCTGCATTGCTGTACTTAGCTTTGATTTTTTGCATTTGTAAAACCGGCGTTGGGTACAACTGCTCCAAACGAACGATGGCTACGTCTTTACGTTGGTCGGTTTGCTGTTTTTCCAGCAGGTCATAAAAGATTTTACCGCTGCAAAACAGAACCCTTTTTACATCGGCAGCAATCACAAAACTATCATCTATGACCTCGTGGAATTTCCCTTCCGTAAACTCCGTAATGTTAGAAACACATTGTGGGTTTCTCAGCAAACTCTTTGGCGTGAAAACAATTAAAGGTTTACGGAACTCGTGTTTTAACTGTCTGCGTAAAACATGGAAAAAGTTGGCCGGTGTAGTACAATTTGCAACTTGAATATTGTTCTCGGCACAAAGCTCCATAAAACGTTCAATCCTTGCAGATGAATGTTCCGGCCCTTGTCCTTCGTATCCGTGCGGCAACAACATCACCAGTCCGTTTCCGCGCTGCCATTTAGTTTCTGCACTTGCAATATATTGATCTGTGATAATTTGTGCACCGTTTACAAAATCACCAAATTGTGCTTCCCAAATAGTCAAAGCATTTGGATTGGCCAAAGCATAACCGTAATCAAAACCTAAAACACCGTATTCCGACAAATGCGAATTATAAATATGAAAGGCAGCCTGATGATCAGAAATGTTTCTCAGCGGAACGTATTCTTCTTCAGAATCTTCCAATGTTAAAACAGCATGACGATGGGAAAAAGTCCCTCTTTTCACATCTTCACCGCTTAAACGGACTGCATGTCCTTCATTCAGCAGAGTTCCGTAAGCCAGCAGTTCGCCCATTGCCCAATCAAAAGTTTTGGTTTCGTTCACCATTTTTTGGCGGTCCTGAAACAGTTTCTCAATTTTTTTGAAAAACTGTTTTCCTTGCGGTAATTCAGTTATTTTTTTGCCGATCATTTCCAGTTCGTCAACACTTACGGAAGTATCAGGAGAAGCGAGAAAGTCTTTGTCATTCGCTAATCTTAAACCTTTCCAAGCCCCGGCAAACACAGGTTTTACTTCCGAAAATTTTTCTTCTGATTTGGATTCGTTTAGCTTTTCCTGCAACAAAGCGCGGAAATCCTTTTCCATCTGCTTGGCCAAATCTGCATCAATACTTCCTTCGGCAATCAGCTTCTGGTTGTATATTTCTTTTGGGTTTGGATGGCTTTCTATCGCTTTATATAAAAGCGGCTGTGTAAATTTAGGTTCGTCAGATTCGTTATGACCAAATCTTCTGTAACATAAAATATCTATAAAAACATCTTTATGGAACGTCTGACGGTATTCCATCGCCAGATTAATAGCGTAGGTTAATGCTTCTACATCATCACCATTTACATGGAAAACAGGCGACAGCACAGTTTTGGCAATATCGGTACAATAAGTGCTGGAACGGGCATCTTTATAATTGGTGGTAAAACCAATTTGGTTATTGATAACCAAATGAATTGTTCCGCCGGTTCGATAACCTTCCAGCTTCGACATCTGCAAAACCTCATAAATTATGCCCTGTCCGGCAACAGAAGCATCGCCATGAATTAAAATCGGTGCAATTTTTTTATCATCACCACCGTATTTAAAATCAATTTTAGAACGCGTTAATCCTTCAACCACCGGATCAACCGCTTCCAAATGCGAAGGGTTCGGGCAAAGGCTTAGATGCACTTTTTTACCGTTCAAAGTTTCTACATCGGTAGAATAACCCAAATGGTATTTTACATCACCGCTGTAAGATTCGTGCTCATCAAAACCTTTTCCTTCAAATTCAGAAAAAATG